>BNJU01004712.1_pt1 | contig 119581 bp, 169 predicted proteins | sample 8539281 | NCBI WGS metagenome assembly BNJU01 (sample SAMD00202456, study PRJDB9452) | human saliva metagenome | isolation source: human saliva | place: Japan | reverse complement strand
GTTTGACAGGCCTAGATCGTCTTCTACTAATAAGATTTTTATCATCAGAAACTCCTCCTTGTTACGATTATTATACCAAAAGTGCCTTAAAACTCAACTCTCTCTTGTTTTCAGATAGAAAGTTGAGTTTTTATTTTCATTCGAACGAATTAAACTTTAGCATATTGGGCTACAACAGCTTCTACTGCCGCTTTCTCACGCTTAATCAAGTCAACACGCGCTGCGATATCCTTGATTCCCATACGGATGTTTCGGCTAAGAGCGAGGTCAGAAAGTTGCGGTTCAAAGAATTCCTTGTACTCTGCCAAGCGTTGCTCTGTTTTAAAGATGTGTGATGGGAAGATAACAAAACTATCAAAGCTCATATCACCACCAAGGGCTGCCTTGATCCAATCCCAGTTTTCTCGCGCCCAAACCCAAACAGTTTCTTGGGTAGCTTGGTGTCCGAGGTGGAGGTACCATGAAGAAAGGTCTTGTGGTTTCACTACAAATTTGTCCTTCCATGAGCCAATCAAGGTTTGGATATTGTCGGCATCTGTACTGTACGCAAGAGCTCCTGCCAGCTGGCGTTTAAAGACCGCATCCGTCGCATGAGTATAGAGGTCCAGATAAGTTGCGACCAAATCCTTGGTCTCATGGTGTTTCATTTCATTGATGAGAACTTGAGCACGGATTGCTGCTGGAAGTCCTGCAAGATTTTCCTTGTGAGCCGCAAAGATTTGGCTAGCGACTTGACTAGCTTCTGCATCATTAGAGCGAATCATCATGGAAATGGTCAACTGACGAACCAATTCATCCTCATCTGATTCCCCATCTTTGGCTTCAAAACCAAGACGGTCATAGTTGTGACGAGCCAATTTAGCAACTAGACTGTTAAAGACTCTCTCAGTTTCTGTTCCTTCATCAATAAAGCGCTCGAGGGCAGCAATCACTTGAGAAACAGCTGAAACTACCAGGTAAGACTCTTCCTTGGCAAGTTTATCAAGGACTGGGAGCAAGTCAGCATAAGAAATGTGCCCTGCTTCAGCAAGCAAACGACGTTCTTGAACGATTTGCAGTTTGCTTGTGTTATCAAGTGTCTCTAGATCAGCAAGAACGGCATCTAACAAGTCTCCTTGATAGTCGGTAATGTAGTGGGCTGTATTTTCAGTGTTGAGACGAAGAGCTCCTTTGTTTTCAGCAAGAAGAGCAGCGTATCCAGGGATTTCGATACTTTCAGTTTCAAGTGTATCAGGCAAGCCTTTCCAGTTGCTGTTAAGTGGCACAACCCAGAGACGGTTCTTGTCTTCGTGCTCACCGATAAAGAATTGTTTTTGTGAAATCTTCAAGACATCATTTTCAACTTTGACAGTGAGAACTGGGTAACCAGGTTGCTCCAACCAAGAATCCATGAAGGCTGCGACATCACGGCCTGACGCTTGACCAAGTGCATTCCATAGGTCACGACCGATGGTATTTCCATATTGGTGTTTTTCAAAGTAGGCATGCAAACCTTTGGCAAAATCAGCATCACCGAGCCAACGACGAAGCATGTGCATGAGACGACTTCCTTTGGCATAGACGATAGCTCCGTCAAAGAGGGTATTGATTTCATCTGGGTGTTTGACTTCAACGTGAACAGACTGAACACCATCTGTCGCATCGCGTTTAAGCGCCGCTGGAACACCACCTGTTTGGAAGTCCTCAAAGATATTCCAACTTGGCTCGATGGCATCCACACAGACGTATTCCATCATGTTAGCGAAGCTTTCATTGAGCCAGAGGTCATCCCACCATTTCATAGTCACAAGGTTACCAAACCATTGATGGGCAAGTTCGTGAGCAATGACAAGGGCAACTTGTTGACGACTAGCAAAGGTAGAGTTCTCATCCACAACTAAGTAAACTTCACGGTAAGTGACAAGACCCCAGTTTTCCATAGCACCTGCTGAGAAGTCAGGAAGGGCGATATGGAGCGATTGAGGGATTGGGTACTTGACTCCGTAGTAATCTTCGTAAAACTCAATTGAGCGAACAGCGATGTCTAGTGAGAAATCAAGGTTAGATAGTGGGTGGGCTTTGGTAGAGTAGACACCTACGAGAGTACCGTTTTTCGTTTTAGCCGTTACCCCTTGCAAATCACCAGCTACAAAGGCCAACAAGTAGGAAGACATACGAGGTGTCGTTTCAAACTTCCAGATACCTGTTTCCTTGCGGTTTTCCACATCAATCTCTGGCATGTTTGACAAGGCCACTTCACCTTCTGCTTGGTCAAAGCGAAGAGCAAGATCAAAGGTTGCTTTGGCTTCTGGCTCATCCACACATGGGAAGGCTTCACGAGCAAAATGGCTCTCGAATTGAGTAGACAAGACTTCCTTCTTCACTCCATCAACAGTATAGTAAGAAGGGTAAATACCTGTCATGTTGTCTGTGATTTTTCCTGAAAATGCGATAACCAATTCAACTTGACCTGCATCAGCAAGTTCGATATGAAGGGCTTCATTTTCATGATCAACTGTAAATGGACGAGCTTGACCCGCAACTTCTACAGAAGCGATTTCCAAGTCTTTTTGATGAAGGGAAATACGGTCACTTTTCGCTTGACCAGTGATGGTCACCTTCCCAGAAAACGTCTTGGTCTCACGACTCAAGTCTAAAAACAAATCATAATGTTCAGGAACAAATTGCGTAATAAAATGTTCAACTGCTTGCATAGTTTTCTCCTATTCTAAGTTTAAGAGCTACTGCTCTTCTTCAAACAAACTTATTATATCATGTTTTGCTTAAGAAAAAAGGATTGGACGGCGATTTCCAAAACTTTCTTTCTACTAAAGTTTACTGTGGATAAACCTTGCGAAATTCTTCCAAAACAACCTTACTATCAGGTGTAAAAGTCAGTCCTGCCTCTCTCAACCACTCGGCGAAACAGTCCTCATGAACCTGACGCCAATAGGCTAGGGATTTGTCACCTTCCCCTTCCTTGAAGGCATGTTCAGCAGAAACTTGATTGAAGGGTTCAACAGAAACCTTGGTAATTTCGATAATGCAGACAGCTTGATCTTGGCTATCTAAAATAACATCAAAGGTCCCTTCTTGTGGCAGGGGTTCATCCTCTAGTGCGTAGAGGTCGTAAGCTGAGGCGGTTGCCGTCTTTTCGCCTTTTAAAACCAGTTCTGCCAAGAGGTCTGGCTCTACTCCAAAAGCCCAGGCATCTATCTCATCTCCGATAGAAGGGTTAATTTTCTTGTAGGCATTCCACATTTCTTGCGGTGTCATAGGTTGCTCCTTTGTAATTTTTTACTTTTTTCTTTTATGTGTTTGAGATGGTCTGGATGTTCAATTTCTAAATTAAAAATCTCTGGAATAGAACTGTAGTGGATAATGCACTCAATCCCCATCTGATTCATTTTTTGTATGAAAGAAGGATTCAGATAACCTGCCACAGCAAAGTCAATCTTTTTAGTATTTGATTTTTCCTGCATCTGTCTCAGCATATCTAACATAATTGGACTTTCCATATCATGCCATTGACTGTTTCTCACGGTCGCAAAAACAAATGAAGTCAAATCATTCATTCCAACCACAATCTTTGAAATTCCCGTTTCCAGTATCCTGTCCAAGTCAAAATAAGCTGACGGCAATTCAATCATTGTGCCGATTTTCCCAGTAAAACCATGCTGACGCAATACTCTAATAGCTTGCTTTAACTGATCGGCATCATTGACAAAAGGAAAAATAACAGACAGATGGGGATTGGTTTGATAAACATCTGTAACGACATTTGCCTCAGCCTGAAATTCATCCGGGCACGCCAGTAAACGCCTAGTCCCTCTGTAACCAAACAAAGGATGACCTTCATCAAAATACTCTTTGGTCCCCTCTAAACAATTAGCTTCCATATTCGTTAATTCAGAAAAACGATACCAGACCTCTTCATCTGAGTATAAGGAGCAAATTGAGCTTAGATAATCTTTTACAAATTGCTGACAACTTGGTAACAAGATGTTTTGTTTAAGCTCTCTTAGCAAATATTCCCACGAATCATTCCAATGTGGTGAAATAATTGAGGATAAACTTTTTCAGCGATTTTTCTCGCCACTAAGGGCTAGTAGGTTTTGCATAGCCATTCACCTCGTCTTAAAAGATACAATATAAAATATCATAATATGAAACTTTCCTCTAGTTCAAAAGCTTCATAAGGTTCAACTAACTCATATCCTAAAAATTCTGCTACTTTTTGGAAGCCTCGTTATGAACATCCCAAAGTGGAAATATATCTCTATTTAAACTCTCTAGAATCATTGCAGCACCAAGCTTTTTAGCAAAGCCATTTCCTTGTTCGTTTGGTCTAGTTGCAACTTCCACTTCAACTGCTTCACGGTAAACTAACCTGAGAAATCCCAGCAATCAGTTCATTATTTTTAATAACCACAAAGCCAAATCCACCTTTTAAAGCAAAATCCTGATAGGACTCAAAATCTCCCTTTAAATCTTGTGACCATTCTTCCTCAGAAAAGCAGTTATAAATATGATTATCAATAGGAACAATATTGTAACCTTTCTCCAAATGACTAACTAGATCATTTAGAAATTCAACTTGAAAATTTGCCTTATCTTTAAAAGAATAGCAGAGTAAAAGAATTTAACCCTACTTTCCGATGCAGAAAAATCTTGCCAATTGGTATTTTCTGAAATAATAATCTTATAATCTAAAACCATATTTCCTAATAAAATCTTCCCAAAAATCTGGAATTCAACTTCCCCGCTAGGTATAGAAAATTCCCAACATCATAAAAGCTTGTTGTCCTATCACTGTTTCGGTAGACAGTTCCGATTTGAGATTTAAGACCATAGAGAACCATATTTTTCTTCCATGTTTTAAATAGTTCCATTATCCCCCTTCTTCACCTTCCAATTTCTATAGCTTGTCATATCTAATTCTGGAAATCCTAGTAACTCTGCCTTAACCTGCAACACTAAAGGAGAAGCATTATCGGCAGTAATTTCTTCCAAATTCAACCAAAGTGCATTTGCTGAATCATTACTTCCATCAAGAACTTCATGAGTAAGTGATTTTTGATAGCGTTCTAAATCAAGTACTATATCATAAAAGGCCATGATATGGTGTACAGCAAAGTCTTGCCCATCTTCTTGAACCAGCACATCATAAATCCTAGGACTAGTGTAACCTTTAAGCTTATATCCCGTCTCTTCCAGAACTTCTCTCTTGAGGGTTTCTGTCAGCCCTTCACCTACTTCCTGGCTACCACCAGGTAAATCAAAACGATGTTGATAGGGTCCTCTCGTTTTCTCAATGCAAAGTAACTTCCCATTTTCAAAGCAAACACCATAGACGCCAAAGTGATTTTTGATTTCCATCAGATTCCCCTACTTCAAACTCCAACCACCATCAATGGTCAGGATTTGTCCTTGCATAGCGCTCGCTTTTTCACTTGCTAAAAAAAGGCTAATCTCTGCTATTTCCTCTGGCTCAATCCAGCGTTTGATAGGCGTTTCACTAGCCACCCAGTCCGCCAATCCACCTGGCTCAAAGTCCGCAGCAGTCATGCCAGTCTTGACAGCACCTGGAGCAATACCAAAGATCTGAATCCCAGCTTCAGCATAGTCTAGAGCCAACTGCTTGGTAAAACCAGCCAGGGCATGCTTAGAGGAAGTATAGGCATGTCCACCTCCACCAGCTAGATTTGAGGCAATAGAACACATATTGATAATGATTCCCTTTTTATTTTCCAGCATTTGTGTCAAATAATAGCGAGTCAGCTCGACAGGAGTCACATAGTTGATTTCAAAAATCTCTTGCATTTCCTGCGCTGATTGTTCCAATAGGGGTTTATATTCGTCCAAGACTCCAGCAGTATTGCACAAAATATCCACCTGAGGACACCAGTCAAAAATCGGCTCCAAGTCCAAGGTCAAATCTCTCTGTAAAAAGTGGAAAATCACCCTGTAAGAGTGGATTTTTCGCCTTGGTCAACTCCGTAAACTTGATAGCCATTCTCTAAAAAGAGGCGAGCTTGAGCTAGACCAATTCCTGAACTCACTCCCGTAATCAATACGCGTCTAGTCATGCACTTCTACCCAATCCGTCGCCAAAACATCACAAGGTGTCGGACTCCACATGGAAAAACCTTCTCCCTCTCCAGAAACGTTGATTAGGAAATAAGGCGTCACTTCAAGTGCAACCCCGTTTTTGCTCGATGGTGTCAAAAAGTTGCACATAGTTTTCAGCCCTCCCAACCCGTTCGTACATATTTTTTTCTTAGCCTTTAATCCAGGTAGGATTTCTTCAAATGTCATGTTTTTCTCCTTTTAATTCTGAAATCATAATTTAATTATAACAAAAACCGTTTTCCAACGGCTTTTTGACTGTGTTTTTAGCAACAGCTTCCAAATAATTGATTCCCATACTGCAACTCAATCTTTCTCGGGATTAATTCATCCTTTTGATAAATCGGAGTCACTTTGTAGTCAAGATAGTAGTTCAGGGTGATTGCCCAACCAATAATCCAAACGGTTTTTCATAGTAAAGCATGCTTTCTTGATTAGTATTATCTGTTCCAGCATTGAACCTGTCAGTCATAGAGACCAGGTTTCTCTTTTTCATCATCCAATCCACTAAACTGATACCCAATCAAATGACCTCTACATAAGTCAGCTCATTTCAGTTGACAAAAAGCCTGAAAAAGGAGAAGACCATATGGCCTTCTCCTAAACTTTCGATTTCAGGAACTCTTTATCGTCCATCAACCACAAGATCCTTGTCAAATACCTCTTCCTCTTTTTGAACAGAACAATCCTGTCAAGGCGGTTAAAAGACCAAGTAAGAAAGCGGAATCTGTTGCTGTTCCAGTATTTGCAAGACCAGTCTCTTTTTCTTTCTGGAGTCTGTGGCGGCGCCTCTGGTTTTAGCTTCTTGACTCTGAGGAGAAGCAGATTTGTTAGTTTGATCTCGTGAAGGAATTTCTGGTTTTTCTTCCTGCATGGCTCTTTGCTAGTCTTGTACACAACTGCATAAACACTCAGTTGATCTGTCATGAATTCGACATAGCGACCTTTTTGTTGGAAGACAAGACTATCCACTTGCTGAGCATTTTTAACAGTATAAACAGCTTCAACTTCTTTGTTCGCAGCTAGAGGCAGACTGACAAACACCTTGCCTTTTGGCTGGATTGGCTGACCATCTTGACCTTCCAGAGTGATATCGTAGGCATCATAAGTCTTACCTTCCAAGTTTTGCGCTTTCACTTTCTTGACTTTCAGACTAACAACTTTATCCAGTATAGCCTTGGTACCAATGACTTGAACCTTGGTAGCTTTATCAGTCAGAATACGCAAATCACTTTCCGGTTTAGATGGTACTGGTGGAGTGCTTGGTTTTTCTTCCTTACTTCCAATCTCCACGATCTGATCCACTGGAACTTTGGAAACGAAGCTATCTCGAGTCACTCGACCGCTTTCCTTGTCATTCTCAATCGTCACTTCAACAAGCGTGGTCTTCTCACCAACCTTGCCTTCTTGGACAACTTTTCGGGTACCCTTAGGCAATTGTGGATTTTCACGTTCGACGGTCTTGAAGCCAACTTCTTCAGTTACCACATCCAAGCGTGGCTGCTCAACTACAGGAGCTTGAACGCCTTCAGCTGGTGTCACTTGCTCAACTGGTTTACCGATTTCCACGATTTGATCCACTGGTGCTTTGGAAACGAAGCTATCTCGAGTCACTCGACCGATTTCCTTTGCCATTCTCAATCGTCACTTCAACAAGCGTGGTTTTCTCACCAACCTTGCCTTCTTGGACAACTTTTCGGGTGCCCTTAGGCAATTGCGGATTTTCGCGTTCAGTAGTCTTGAAGCCAACTTCTTCAGTTACGACATCCAAGCGTGGCTGTTCAACTACAGGGGCTTGAACGCCTTCAGCTGGTGTTACTTGCTCGACTGGTTTACCGATTTCCACGATTTGATCCACTGGTGCTTTGGAAACGAAGCTATCTCGAGTCACTCGACTGATTTCCTTGCCATTCTCAATTGTCACTTCAACAAGCGTGGTTTTCTCACCAACCTTGCCTTCTTGGACAACTTTTCGAGTGCCCTTAGGCAACTGTGGATTCTCACGCTCGATAGTCTTGAAGGCAACTTCTTCAGTTACCACATCCAAGCGTGGCTGCTCAACTACAGGTACTTGAACGCCTTCAGCTGGCGTCACTTGCTCGACTGGTTTACCGATTTCCACAATTTGATCGACTGGTGCTTTGGAAACGAAGCTATCTCGAGTCACTCGACCTCTTTCCTTGCCATTTTCAATCGTTACTTCAACAAGCGTGGTCTTTCACCAACCTTGCCTTCTGACAACTTTTCAGGTGCCCTTAGAGCAATTGCGGATTTTCGCGTTCGACGGTCTTGAAGCCAACTTCTTCAGTTACCACATCCAAGCGCGACTGTTCGACTACAAGTTCTTTATCGCCCGCAGCTGGCGTTACCTGCTCAACTGGTTTACCGATTTCCACGATTTGATCCACTGGTGCTTTGCAAAAGCAGAAGCTATCTCGAGTCACTCGACCGATTTCCTTGCCATTCTCAATCGTCACTTCAACAAGCGTGGTTTTCTCACTCAACCTTGCCTTCTTGGACAACTTTTCGGGTACCCTTAGGCAATTGTGATTTATCGTTCGACGGTCTTGAAGCCAACCTCTTCAGTTACCACATCCAAGCGCGGCTGTTCAACGACTAAAGTTCTTTATCACCCGCAGCTGGTGTCACTTGCTCAACTGGTTTACCGATTTCCACGATTTGATCCACTGGTGCTTTGGAAACGAAGCTATCTCGAGTCACTCGACTGATTTCCTTGCCATTCTCAATGTCACTTCAACCAAAGTGGTCTTCTCACCAACCTTGCCTTCTGGACAACTTTTCGAGTACCCTTGAGCAATTGTGGATTCTCACGCTCGATGGTCTTGAAGCCAACTTCTCAGTTACCACATCCAAGCGTGGTTGTTCAATTACAGGAGCTGGAACGCCTTCATCTGGTGTCGTCTTGTAAACTGGCGGTGTTGGTTGACCTGGATCCGCAACTTTTTTAACTAATTGGATACGGTATTCTTTTACGGTTTGACCATCTTCCGTCACCACACGAACAAGACTTGGAAGCTCATCGCTCTCAGATTGAACTACTGTCACAGTTGCATTGTTTGTTGCAATAGCTTCAATCCTTGGCCTTGTACCTTGATACTCCAGACGGTAATCTGTCTTATCTGCTGCAAAATCAGCCAAGGTTTGACCGTTGACAGTAATGCTTGTTGTTGTCGTTGACTGAAGCGCCTCTGTTGGAGTAACTGCAGAGAATTCTACTAGAGCAATTCCGTTAGTAGTATCCTTGCGCGTCATGCGAGCACGGATAGCTTTTGTTTTAACAGCATCAAAGTTGAAATGAATCATCTTGCCAGCTTTGATTTCACTGTCTGCTGTATAGTTCAACTGCTTCCAATTATTTGGATCGTTGAACGGATGAGCAGCCTGCTCAGAATAGCGTGAAGCCGGATTTGGTTCAGTAAAATCTGGTCCATCATAGTATTCTAAAAACTAGTTTTTTGTGGTGCATCTGTTCCACCATCTCTGAAGAATTGCATACCTACTTGCGTCACTGTTTCAGTAGCAATTTTTACCTTGTTTTTGAAGAGCACACCAACAGACACTTCTTTACTTGGAGCCTGTCTTGACCAGTTGGTCCAGCGATTGCTTTCGTTAGTCGAACCATCATTGACATAGTGAACCTTGTCTTTTGAAGCTGGATCTGTATCATTTGTTATTGAGGCAAAAGCCAGAGAATCTTGATCATCGTGATTTTGGTTCAAAGCAGCATTACGTCCAGTTTGCTCGCTTACTCGTACTTTAAGCTGGGCTTGCAAATCTGTCCCCTGAATCGTTCCTGTCAGTGTAAAGTTACCTTTGGTTTGAAGCAGACTCTCATCAACTGGATTCCAAGTAACAGCTAAATCTTTCTTCGTCCACTCTGTACCATTTGGATAATAAACAGGTACAGTTGATGGCAAATTGAGTTTATCTCCAACATTCACGACCGTTGATAATGTTTCAGCTGCCACCGGCTTGCCTACTTGCTTACTTTCTTTAACAAAGCGAATGCGGTACTCATCTATGATTTGACCATTTTCAGCCTTGATGAGGACACGAACAGGATCCTTTTCAGTTGCGGCTGGAATGACTGTCGCCAAACCATTATCGCTTAACTTCTGCGGTCACTTGATTGCCTGTTTCTTTCTTGACAATCTCATATTCCTTGATAGCACTGTTAAATCCTGGGATAGCTTGTCCATCCACCATAAGCTTAGCTTTTGCGCTTGTCGCCTCTTCAACACTGTTACCCATAACGGTCAGCTCGGTTAAACCAACACCTGAGGTGTTCGCTTTCTTCTTCATACGAATACGGATAGCCGGTGTTTCTACCTTATCAAAGCGGAAAAACATTTTTCAGAATTAGCACTCAGAGTCTGAGGCGCACGAAGACCGAGTTACAGGCTTCAAATTGCTTGCGTTTGAATGGATGCTGCGCTTCTTTGCGGACATGGTTGACATCTTTTGGTAATTCTGGAAGATCTTTGCCAGCGTAGTATTCAATGACATAGTCCTCTGGTAGGCCAATAGCACCGTCTGTATAAAAATCTGCTTTTAGATTGTCAACGAAGCGTTTGGTCAAGTCGCCTGCATCTCCAAAAGAATACCTGCATAATCTTCTTCATTACCAGTACGCCAGTTGGTCCAACGGTTCTTGGCTCCACTTGGGGTTCTTGAAACATGGGTATCATTTAAGCGCTAGCACTGTCATCCCTACCAGTATCCGATGCAAAGGCTGCTGGAAGTTCTGACCCTGTCCATTGTTTAGAGATATTTTTGTTTTGGACCGTTTGCTCAGACACTCGGATGTGAGCCTTGGTTCTCAAATTGAGTCCTTGAACTATTCCTGTAACTTCTACTTTCCCAGCTTGAGCTGTAGCATCTGCTGGAACATCATCCCAAGCTACTTCTTTTATACTGGACACTGCCATCAGAATGATAAGTACGAACTGTCGCTGGAAGTTTAATCTCTCACCTTTTTGGCACGCCAATGACACTTCTTCAGCTGTCAGAAGCCTTCAACAGTCACATGAGCTTGCGCTCAATGTCAGTACCTGCTACTCGTCCTTTGACGGTAAAGCTATGATAGCGATCAACCTTTTCTTGGGGAAATCAGCTCCAAGTAACAGCTACCTTACGTGGCAAACCTTGATTATAAACTGCTAGAACTTCTTGCAGGGAAGACTTGGCAACTTATGCAAGTCTGTTGATAGCTTAATCGGCCGGAAGTTCTGTAATGGTTTTTCTTGCATTTTCAACAATATTTAAGGTCAATCTTTTCGAAGTCAGGGTTTTGTCTCCCTTGGTAAGACGAGCTGAGATATGAGCTGTTCCTTTACGGTAGAGCAAAAGCCTGCCATTTTCCGCTTTTACTTCTGCTCCATCTCCAGACTTAATCGTGAGTTCTACATCATTTTCCGACAGAAGCGCTCTTGTGCCATCCTCATAAAACACCTTTGACCTTATATGGTATAGCTCGATCTTCAACCAGATTTTCTGTCTTATCCACTTCAAGTTCGATACCAGTCAAGGCCGGGCTAGCCTCAACAAACTGCAAGCGGTAAACTCTAGTTAGGCGGCCAGACTCATCTGTTACAAAAATAGAAGTTAACTTATCATTACCAGCACCAGCCTGCTGAATGGTTGCTGTCGCTCCACCGCTTGTGGTTGCTGAAACAGTCGGAATAGTTGCTCCATAAGCAAGCGGAATACGATAGTAAGTCTTGTCTGCACTAAAGTCTGCCAGACTCTTGCCAGCAATCTGAATGCCTGTCACAGAACCTTCTGGCACCTCCTCATCGGATGCTTTAAATCTTGCTGGAATTGAGATATCGGTGTCTTCAATCTTACCTGTAGCCTTTGTTTCACCTTTTTCAGTCTTCAGGGCTTCTGGATCTTCCAAAGTCCATGAGCTGACTTCTGTATCCGAGGTCGAGCCATCAGAGAATACCGCAGTAACCGTCTTATCCAAGTCTTCTGTATCAGTATTGACTGGTACCGTCTGTTTTTTCGGTAACCAGGCAACCAAATCTAGTACCTTCACCATCAAGCGAGCTGGCTGATTCGTCCCTTCTACGCTTCCTGTAACCTCTTTGACACCATGGGTCTTAGTCAGGTCAGCCGGAGCCTGCCAAGTCACGGACTTATCTTCTGTACTGCCATCGCTATAGACAGCTTTGACTGTCTGTGGAAGTTGTACTTCGTCACCAACCATAGCTGTCGCTTTTTGCAGGACGAAACCGACTAATTCCTTGACCGATTGGTCTTTTTCACTGTATAAACAGTTGCAGAATCAGAGCTCAAACCTTCTGAATCAGCGAAGAGGGTAAACTTTCCTGCTGTTTCAGTTGACTTAACGACGACGACACCCTTACCATTAAAGGCTCTTCTCTTCCAGGTTCCATCTGCTTGAGCTTTATAACGTTCACGACTAGCCTGCTCACCATTATCCACACCAACAATCTCACCTTGACCATGAAGATTGAAATGCACAAGGTTATTGGCAGTTGGTACGAGATTACCATTAGCATCTACGATTTCATAATGGATATAGGTCAAGTCTTTTCCATCCGCTCCGATAACATGCTCTTCTTTGACAAGGCGAACATTGCTTGCTTGCTCAGCAGTTGTCACGGTATCACGGGCAATCTCTTTTGCCAGACTCATCTCGAGCAACTGCTACAAGTGTACCCGGTTTATAAGCAACCTTCCACTCCAGATAGAGTTGACCATTTTCACCTTCTTGGTAACTTCTGCCATCAGCAGTCTGTTTCTTAACGAAGGTCTTCTTACCAAGTGATTCATTGTTCAAATAAAGTTCAACGCTAGCTGCATTTGAGAATACGCGAACAGGTACTTTGCCATCAACCAGCATCTTTCTATCTCGCAAGCTTTGCTCGTCCCAATTCCAGTGTGGAAGCATATGAACCATTGGCTTATCTTTGACTGAGCGCCATTGGCTTTGGTAAAGATAGAAGTCATTCTTAGGCAAACCTGCTGTGTCAATAATACCAAAGAAGGAGCTCTTTACTGGTGTTCGGTCCATATTATGCCAAGGAGTTGGTTCACCGATATAGTCAATACCAGTCCATATAAATTGACCTGCATAACCGGCACGATCACGATCAAAGGTCCATGATTGAGTCGCTGTTCGTCCCCAAGCCACCTTGTCATTTCCATAGTCAGACTGCTCGTAGTGACGACCAGCGCTGTGGTCATGGTTTAAAATCCGTGATGGGTCATAGTAAGAACCACGAGTTCGAGTTGCAGAAGAAGTTTCGGATCCATAGATCTTCCAGTCTGGATGAGCTCTACGCACGGCTTCATAGTTGTGCTCCCCATAGTTCATTCCGACAACGTCCATGATTTTAGCGATTTCTAGAAAATCTCCAGAAGAACGTTGACTAAATTTGTTTTCACCCATAGTGACATAGCGCTCTTTGTCAATTGCTTTGATAACAGCCTTCAAGCGCTTAGCAGTCGCAATAGAGCGCTCATCACCATTGGCTTCTTCTACTTCATTTCCGAGAGACCACATGATGATGGATGGATTGTTCTTGTCCTTTTCAACCATCATTCTCAAATCAAAGTCAGACCACTTCTCACCCGGTTTAGCATCTGGATGGGTTGCTTCTTGATCAAAGAAGCGGCCGTAGTCATAGGTCTTTTTACTATGATACCAAGTATCAAATGCTTCTTCTTGTACTAAGAATCCAGTTCAGCCGCAGCATTCAACAATTGTTCGCTGGCTGGGTTGTGGGAAGTACGAATAGCATTGACTCCCATTTCTTTGAGTAATTTTAGTTTACGATAGATGGCCTTGGCATTTTCTTCCGAACCTAAGGCTCCATTGTCCTGGTGAATACATACGCCGTGGAATTTCATGCGCTCACCATTTAGTGAAAATCCGTCTGCTGCAGTCCAATCAAAGTAGCGATAGCCAAAGGTATCTTCGGTCACATCAACCAACTGATTGTCCTTATAAACCTTAGTCTTCATGACATAGAGCTGAGGTTTATCTGATTTAGTCGTCCATAGAGTAGGACGGTTGACCTGAAGGGTCTGGTCAAATTGTAGCTCCTGATTGGCTCCAAGTTCTTTTATAACAGAGCGAACAGCAGCTGAGACAGCCTGGCCTTCTTTGGTAAAGACTTGGTGTTCAACATAAACCTGATGTGCCTTGCTATCTGTATTGACAACTTTGCTTGCAATAACCGTATCAACATCACCCTTTTGTTGCTCCTTTAACTTCGGTGTTGTAATAGTATTGCCGTGCTTGCTGACATGTAGCTTATCTGTCATCTCCAGATGAACATCTCGATAAATACCACTTCCTGAGTACCAACGACTACTTGGTTGTTTATTGGTGACCTGAACTGCAATCGTATTTTTACGACCATCTTTGTAGAGGTAGTCTGTAATATCATAAGAGAATTGATTATAGCCGTTTGGATAGTGTCCAACATGTTTCCCATTGACATAGACATGCGAATCCATATAAACCCCATCAAAGGTCAAACGGACATTCTTGTCTTTATTTTCTTCCTCCAGTGTGAAGGTCTTGCGATACCAGGCTACTCCACCATTTAGCTGACCACCTTCGTTGCGAGCTGGAGACGAGTGATCAAAGTCAAAGAAAATACTCCAGTCATGTGAGATTGAGCTTTTCCAGTCCTTCATATCAATATTTTCTTTAGAATGATCTCCGGTAGGGTTGAGCTTAAAGTACCAGTCTTTATTAAAATTTTGCTTACGAGCCTCAAGTAAGGCTTTCTCTTCTTCGGTAACTGGAGATGTTGTTATCGGTTGTACCTGATTTTGTTCCTTTGAAATCAGCGGTGCTGGCTTTTCTTGTTCTACAGTTCTTAGAGACTGAGATTGGTGTGAGACTTGTTCTGAATTTATCGTATTTTTTTGTCTTTCTGACTAAAAAGAATCTGGCAGAACTGATTCTGAACTTTCTGCCTTTCCATTTTCATTCTTTTTAGAAGGAGTTGGTGTGTCTTCATCTGCCTTCGCTTTGACGAACTGAGCAGTTTTCTTCAGTTGCCAAGTTTGTCTTTCCTTCAAGTTGCTCGACCTCACCAGTTTCAGTTCCCCCCCTGTCTGAAACTTCCCCTCTAGCTGTTGCTGGACTAGGGTGCCTGGACTTCATCAGCCGATGCCAAAAGATGTACCGAATAGTAGTGCTCCAATCATGACGGAGCAAGCACCGATAGCGTATTTTTCTAATACTATACTTACATTTCTTTTTCCATAAAGAAACCTTCCTATCTGACGCTTTTTCGTAAGCGTTTACAATTTTATCCAAAAATATATTTTGCTTTAAATTTTAAAAATAGAATCATAATGAAAACAGACGGAACATACCACACATTAAATTCTTTTGAGGGTTATGTTCCGCCCTCAAATCCTAGTTGCAAAGACTAATTTCTATGCATTAGGAATTACGTTGAAAACTACCAACTTTTACTCTTCCCTCTTTTTGAACAGGAACAATCCTGTCAAGGCGGTTAAAAGACCAAGTAAGAAAGCGGAATCTGTTGCTGTTCCAGTATTTGGCAAGACTGCAGTCTCTTTTCTTTCTGGAGTCTGTAGCGGCGCCTCTGGTTTAGCTTCTTGACTCTGAGGAGAAGCAGATTTGTTAGTTTGATCTTGTGAAGGAATTTCTGGTTTTTCTTCCTGCACTTGGCTCGCACTAGTCTTGTACACAACTGCATAAACACTCAGTTGATCTGTCATGAATTCGACATAGCGACCTTTTTGTTGGAAGACAAGACTATCCACTTGCTGAGCATTTTTAACAGTATAAACAGCTTCAACTTCTTTGTTCGCAGCTAGAGGCAGACTGACAAACACCTTGCCTTTTGGCTGGATTGGCTGACCATCTTGACCTTCCAGAGTGATATCGTAGGCATCATAAGTCTTACCTTCCAAGTTTTGCGCTTTCACTTTCTTGACTTTCAGACTAACAACTTTATCCAGTATAGCCTTGGTACCAATGACTTGAACCTTGATAGCTTTATCAGTCAGAATACGCAAATCACTTTCCGGTTTAGATGGTACTGGTGGAGTGCTTGGTTTTTCTTCCCTTACTTCCAATCTCCACGATCCGATCCACTGGAACTTTGGAAACGAAGCTATCTCGAGTCACTCGACCGCTTTCCTGTCATTCTCAATCGTCACTTCAACAAGCGTGGTCTTCTCACCAACCTTGCCTTCTGGACAACTTTTTCGGGTACCCTTAGGCAATTGTGGATTTTTCACGTTCGACGGTCTTGAAGCCAACTTCTTCAGTTACCACATCCAAGCGTGGCTGCTCAACTACAGGAGCTTGAACGCCTTCAGCTGGTGTCACTTGCTCAACTGGTTTACCGATTTCCACGATTTGATCCACTGGTGCTTTGGAAACGAAGCTATCTCGAGTCACTCGACCGATTTCCTTGCCATTCTCAATCGTCACTTCAACAAGCGTGGTTTTCTCACCAACCTTGCCTTCTTGGATAACTTTTTCGAGTGCCCTTAGGCAACTGTGGATTCTCACGCTCGATAGTCTTGAAGCAACTTCTTCAGTTACCACATCCAAGCGTGGCTGCTCAACTACAGGTACTTGAACGCCTTCAGCTGGTGTCGTCTTGTGAACTGGTGGTGTTGGTGTATCTGGATTAGGTGTCTCAGCTATCTCAGCATGATAGGTAGAAACCTCATAAAACTCAGGGCGACCACCTTCCCACTTCAATTTAACATCTAATAAGTGGGCGCTGTTAGCGAGCTGGAAGGTTTGGAAACTTGTGGTAACCGCACCCAAGTCTTGCCAAGCTGTTTGCCCATCTTTGGAAATGGTTCTTGCCCAAACGTGCGCTGAGCTTCCTGCTGGAATATCTGAAATCAGGCGAACATGATTTGATTCTGTCTTTTCAGATAGATGGTAAATCAACTCACCGCTGTCTTGGGTCGCCTTGTAACCGCTGAGAATATTGCCATCTGCTATATTAGTCTTTTCAGATGACTTGCTCTCTGTACCCGCACCTTCCACAGTTGGATTATTGACTAACTTGGTGTATTCTCCATCATTGATAACTAACTCTGTAAAATCCAACAAAGCGATGACGATAAGGAGCTGTGTAGAGCACTCGGAGATATTTCGTTGCAGTTGCTTCTGGCAATTCTCCTCAATATAGCGATTTCCAGGTCGCTGTGAATCATGTGTCCAGCCATCAGTTAAGGAGTCATCACGTGCTGGATTTTCCTGACCATCTCCTACTGAAACTACATCTTTCCAGGTCTTGCCATCTGCGCTAACTTGAATCTTTCCATCACGAAGATAGTTCTGTGTACCATCTTTAATGTAGGCTGAATCTTCTTGATTTGACGGGTTGCTCAAGATTGAGAGTCATATGACCATCGGTTTGTGGATAATCAGAAAATTCAACATAATTGTTTAAATCACCATCAAAGAGCTGGTCTAGGGTTTTTCGCTTTACGAACATCTCCACTACCATAGTTAGGATCGATACCCATGCTGGTAGACTCAATTGATGTTGGTTGAATTTCCTTAGTAGTCAAGAGCAAGGAAGTCGTTCCGATTACCTGTTTCTGACCTGTCTTGTTTTCAAGACGTACATAGCGGACAAGCTGGTGATCTTGTAACTCAGAGGCACTATACCACTCCACTCCATTTGGAGAATAGCGGAGCTGGAGTGCTGATTAGCATTCTCACCCAGTTTCAAATCCTCAATTTCATGAAGGCGTTCTAGTTTCATTCCAAGATATTGGCCCGCATCTAAAGTTGTTCCAACTGGAATATCCATCTCGTAGCGGCCCAATTTTTCATGGACTTGAGTAGTCTTGAGTTGTTCAACATTAGTGTCTGTGTATTGGTCTGTTCCAGTCTCTGACTCAACAGATAGGGTTGCCAATTCGCCACCAGAAATTAGTCTTTTGCGTATTTCTAACACGTACATAACGGATACTCTGATTGGTTTCAACTTCTTTTGCTTTGCTCACCTGTCAAGTTGGCTACTGTTGTCCAGTTTTTGTCCGTCAGTAGAGACTCGATGACACCAGCTGCTAGCTTATCTGTCACACCTTGTACCAAACGAATCTTCTTGACTGTTTGTTGAGAACCAAGATCCAACTGTACCCAAGCATCTACTGGGGTTGTATCTCTTTCTCCATTTGCTGTTGAAGAACTTGCCAACATTGCTTCTGTGCTATCACTATTGTCAGTCATCTTGGCAGACGTTGTATTGAGTTTATAGACCAGATTTGGACTGATGGTAATGCTTCCAGCTTTCTTCTTGGCATTTTCAAGAGGACGGTTAACTGCGATTTCACGGACTGCAAAACCAAGTATTGTCTCGATCTTCCTGTTGCAACCATTCGAATACCTTTTGGCTTTGATGTCAAGATTATCTAAGGTAATCTCAGACTCATTACCGACATAGTTACCTTGAGGAAGGGCAGTCCATTCACCGGCTTCATTTAGGTATTCAACCTTAGCCTTATTAAAGGTGTCTTTCGGATTGCTAACAGCTCCCATAGCAAAGCTCAACTTCTTGATAGAAACAGGCTTGTTAAACTGCAGACCAACATAATCACCAGTGCTAATTCTGGTTGGATTTTTAAAGATAACTTGAGTTGACAAGTCTCCGTCCAAGACCTGAGTCAAATCTCCTTCACCACCTGTACGATTAGTAATGAAGGTCGTTACAACTTTATCTGGGTTCAGTTCTTTTTCGATCTCCTTGGCAGATATTCTTTAAGGTTAAGGATAAATGGACGGATATGCTGTACACCTAGCTCAGCATTTTTCGTAATGGTCAACATACCAGAAGGAATGTTTCTTAGATTGCTCATAATCTTTCAAACCCTTGTAGTAATTATTCCAAAGGCCGTCAGCATTTTTACTACCAATAAATTCAGTAGCTGTCAAGAGAGCATCTAGGGCATTCATCTGGTCAATGGTATTATCAAGCCAGTACTTAATCTGCTCACGCATCTGTTCATTTCCTGATGCTTTATAGGTCTCAGCAGCAGCTTTTAGCTTAGCAAATTCTGCCTTCAACTCTTTGCGCTCAGCTGAGACATCTTGACCTGCTTTCAACTTGTTCATGAAGTTTGTCAATTTCGGAGCTAGCTCTACAGACTCTTCTAGCTTCTACACGATTATCCATATGTTGGTTAATCATGCAGCACCTAGCTCACGGAAAGCTGCAGATTCTTTGGTCTCTGTGAAACGACCTGTTTCTGCAAAGTTGAAAGCTATATCATTAACAGCTTTGGCTTCTGCCTCATTCTTCCAGATATTCCAGCTGTACTCTGCAGCTGAGAAGAGAACAATTTTAGATGGTTCTGATTGCTGCATTGGATTGACATGACCCATCAATTAGGCTTGGATCCACACCAGGGTGTAGAATTTCTCACCACCACCCAAGATAAGGTGTTGTTTAGAATTATCTGTACACGGCCAGTTGATCCAAAGTTGAACAGGACGATATGTTTGACCAGATGCTTCTATATTTTGCTTAAGTTGAGTTAAGAAGTTTTCAGAAACTTCACCCCAAACCTTGCCTCCTGTCAGAGTCATAATGCTACTTTTCGGAAGATTACGGTTTAGGGAACGCAGTTCGTCTTCTCGACCACTGCCCCAATACTGACTTGGAACAAAGATCATCTCTTTCTTCAAGCCTGGATAAGTCGCTTGTTTTTCAGTCAACCAATCGGTCATATCTTTCATCAAGCGGTTATAACTTTCATAACCACCATAAGGCTGAGCTGCATCATCTGCAAGGATACCAAACTCACGAACGCCGACGTCCAGTAACTGGGTAAATTTAGCCTTGATTGCATTCAGGTCTTCTTGGTAAACCGTCTCGTTTTGGAAGCGAATTCGACTATTCATAAATGGATGAATGGTCCAAACATAGCGAGTCTTGTTTTCGTTCCCCACCTTAGCGAGCTGACGGATTTCTTCTAGTTTTTCTTTTGGATAAAGTTCTCTCCACTTGCTGTTATGATATGGGTCATCTTTTGGTGCGAAGAAATACTGGGTCAGTTTCAAATTACCACCGTAACGCATCAAGGCTGCACGATCTTCGTTGGACCATGGGTTACCATAATAGCCTTCGATAAAAGCCACGATTCTTCACATCTGCATAGTCTTCAACATTGACCTCACGCAGAACTGGAGCAGAGCTATCATTTAGCATATGCTTGAGTGTTGTTAGTCCATAGAAGACAGCATCTGTATCTTTTCCGACAATGGAAATTTGCTGACCTTTAACCACTAATGAATAAGCATCAATCTTATCAAATAGTCCTTGGTTGACAGACTCTGTTTTCTGAGCTTCTTCCGCTTTTGAGCCAGTCTGGTGAACTCCCAGATAGATATTAGTTGCTCCAGCTTCGGCTGTCTTACCAGTAGTATAGGAGATATTGCTATTTTGCAAAATAGACTTGAGTCGATTACGAGTATAAATATCAACTTGCTCACCAATTACCAAATGAACTTTCTTATCTAGACGTACCAAGCCATCGCCATAAGTAACCTTATGAGGAGTTGGGAAAATCTTATACTGTTTCTTAAGGTATTCTTGGCTTCTCAAAGCTGCTTCTACTACACTTGGATCTGCTGGTTTTTTAGCGATAAAGGTATCTTCCAATTCAACAGTTCCGTCATCTTTCGGAGCTGGAGTTTCGGGTTTTGGATCTGGTTTTGGTGCTGGTGGTGTAGCAGGCTCATCTGATGTAGCTATTGGTTTCAAAAGATTGATTTCAGCTGCACTAGCATATCCTTCTACTCCCTGTAGAATCTTCAACTGGATTGTATCCGTTTCGACAGCTTCAAAGTTTGCAATCTTTTCAGCTGCATTATTATCCCAAGTACCTTCAGCTACCTTAACCAATTGATCGACCTTTTTAGCATAGATTTCATATTTAGTCACAAGACCATTTCCGCCACCTGGACGAGGAAGATAAGTCAAAGCATTTACAGCTGTCGCTTGCTTCAAGGTCATAGTAACCGTATAAGACGGATCCTTCTTCGTCCAATGTGAGATGCCAGAAGGTTGCAGGATTGCCATCAAAGGCTTTTAGAAACAGCTCCTTCTGTCGCATTTCCTGGTAGTTGCTCACTGCTTGCCTCCACACGGGCAATCGATCCCTATGCAATCAAACGTGGATTGACAAATGGCTTATCAGACAAAGCTGAGATTGTGCAAAGTACCTTCAAAACCTCCGATTTTTCAAGAGGTAGGACAAGACTTGTGTGAGCCAATCTCGGGTGAGCTGGGTTAGCATATACGATTAATCTTTTCACCATTGACATAGAGCTCAGTTGACTGAGGTTTGGTGACAAAGACTAGCTCATAGCGTTTACCTTTTTCCAATGTCTTATCAAACTGAATATGGTGTTGCTCAAACTTATAGGCTACTTTACCTGACTCATCAGACAAATAGAGCTTGTTCCCCTCACTAGAAGCTAACTCCTGCACACTGTCACCTGTAACCGTCATCAACTTTTTAAGACGTGACTTGGACCAACGTTCCCAATAGCATTTTTCAATCTTGCTTTCTTTATTGAAGACCAGGCCTTTAGTGCTTTGTGTGATGTTTTTCTGCATCGTAACGCTTGATTGTCTTTGGATTAATTTCATAGGTCTCAGTATCATCAATCTTGTACTCTGGATTGCTACCTGGTGCATAAACATAGTCTGCGTGTGGTAAGGTTCTTCCTGCAAAGTTGTTAGCAGCCCGGTTTGATCCCCATGTCTTTTCAGCAGTAACTCTTGTTGCTTCAAAGAAGCGCTTGAAAAATATCATAAGAAGTCATGCCTGTTTCGTGGAGATCATATTATCATTCCAAACAGCATGTCCACCACCCAAGATATGAGGGTTTGAAGCCGCTAATTTTTGGACCATTTCCTGCTGTCGTAAAATCATTTGGTGTCCAACGATTATATTGATACTCATAAGAAGAGTAATCACCATATGCTCCTTGCTGGTTATTACCATTTTGGCACTGTAAGTCGGAACATCAGTAATATTGATAATTTTAGCACCAGCCTTCAAAGCCGCTTGGGGATGTTGCCATCCTAGACTCCAGATATCACTTGACATCCTTCAAATCAACTGGGGTTTTGACCACTCTTACGGCTAAGCTGAACCCCAAATTCGTGGTGTATAACCCTTACCTTTAATGTAGGTAATTAAATCATTGACATAACGACGATAGTTTTCATTGTTGCCATAGTACTCATCTGTTCCGATGTGAATCGTCTTAACACCTCGAAGTGGGGCATTTTCTCCATCCAACAATTTATCATAAACAGACTTGACAAAGCGCAATGTTTCATCATAATTCTTATCCAAATCAAGCATCGCAACACGCTCTACATTGTGCTTATTCGGACTCAGCTGTCCTTTATACATCAAGTCTGGACGAACCTTCACAAATGATAAAAGCATGCCCCGGTGTATCAATCTCTGGCACCAAGTTGATTCCTAGCTCATCAGCCAAAGCGATGAGTCTTTTGCATTCATCTTTGGTATAGTGTTGCTTAGAAGTCAAAAGGCACACCATTGTCACCGACAATATCTGTCTGTAAACGGAAAACCTGTATCTGCATGATTGAGCACATACTCAATTTCCTGCTCCTTGGTCAGATTTTTACCTGCTAAGTGCTCCTTGAGGAAAATATAGTTATCATTCAAATGCAACTGCAAGTCATTCATCTTGTAGTAAGCCATGTTTAGCATAATGTCCACAAAGAGTATCATAAAGGAATAAACTTTACGACCAGTATCTAGCATAAATCCACGGTGGCTGAAACTTGAAAAGTCTCGAATTTCACCATTTTGGATATTTTTCTTGCCCCATTTGAAGTAAGGTTCGAGTAGCATAAAAGGCACCTTTATTAGTCTGCGCTTCAATGGTAAAGACATTATCACGAATCGTAATACCATAGCCTTCTTCACCATAGCCCTTGTCCGTTACCTTTTTAAACTCAATACGATGCGCGGAAGTACTGTCTCCCTTGGCAAGCTCTAAACCTCGAGAAATCAAATCATTGGCATAAAAATTAGCTGCCTTGTCAAATCCTGAATCTCCAACAGATAGAACGGTATCTTCCAAAATAGAAGAACGTCCTTCCTCACCATGCCATTGCTGAACAGTTGAGCCACTGTGGGTTTGTCTCCAACTCCTCATCTGCATAGCGACCAGGAACTCTAACTTCAAATTCCTTGGTAATGGTTTGACCTTCATGCACTTGTTGCAAAGAAACTTTAACTGTCTGCTCCGTTAGAGGCTGGTGGATTTTATTATTCAGGTCAATCACACCTGTTTTATTGCTACCAACTAAGCTAACCTTACCCGGTAATTTAGGTAGGACAAGTGAATGGCCATCTTGAGCCAAAGTCAGCGATTCTACTTGGTTAAGACTTGTCACCTTATCTGGTTCTGGAATGTTAGAATAAGCTCGTATTTCCTGAATACCGACATTACGCCAACGCATACTACCTTCCAGCGTATTTAGTAATTTTCCAACTTGAGATATTTGGCTTCAATCGGAACATCCAAATTGACTCTTTCGTCTAAAACTGGTTGACCATCTTTTTCATAAGCCAATTTCCACTTACGTGTCGCTTCCTCTTCATTGATAGCTTCAGCTGTAGCATAGTATAGTTTCCATCCTTGAATATTTGGATCGTTCGGCTGTCCTGTCCTCTGTCTACGATCCCAATCGATCTCAATCCGTTTGACTGATGTCACTTTTATCTAGTGTCATAGTCAACTGAGGTTTGACTACATCCTTATCTGTCGCCCAACGACTAGTACTATCTCCATCAACTGCCTTATCAGCAGTAAAAAGAAGTGTTTTGTTCGTTGTTGGATGCGCTTACACGAACATTTAATAAATGATTGACATCAGGGTCTTTTTTCCACTTCTGTTGTTGGTGCAGTTGTTGCTGATTCTGGATGAGTTGGTTCATTGCTCACCTTAGGTTGAGCTGGTTTTAGGTGAAGTCGCTTCCGCAGATGCTTCGGAAGTTGGTTCATGACCTTCTGTACTTGGAGTATCATTTCCCCCCGCCTCTGCTTTAGCTAGTTTATCAGCTAAATCTGCTGGCAATTCATCTAAGGGTTGAATCTTCTCTACCGCCCCCGAAGCAGTCTCATCAGTCTCAGTCGCCGAGCTAGCACTCGAAACAGGACTTGTAGGGGTAACTTCTGCAGTTGCAGCTAGTTGGGAACTGAATAACATAGTTCCTATCACAACAGAGCACACTCCTACAGCATATTTACGTATGCTATAGGTAGATTTTTCAAAAATCTCTTTATCCATTTTCCTTTTCTCCTCCTAAAAATGAGTAAGCGCTTTCAAATAACGCATTTTATATATTATTATCTCTATTATGCAACCCTTCCCCAAAAATGTCAAGTCTTTTTATAAAAATTTAAAGTTTCTAATTAACTCAAGTATCAAACATTCTAGAGAGTAGCTAACGTTTTTGATTTCTTATATGCCTCTCAAAGAAATCTTGATATTACTGAGCACTATCTCTAATAAACTTATCAAATATCACACTAGCATAGAGATTAGTTTACTTGTCTGAGACCTTACAGCGTGAGACGGATTAATACACATATAACAAAAAGACTCTCCGAAAAACTCGGAAAGCCTTATTTAATGCTACTTTCTAGCTTCCTCGCCTTTACATTTCAAGGCTCGGGATAAAAAGGTTCACTGGACCTTTTTATTTTGCGATTGGGTAAACAGAAACTTGTTTTTTATCGCGACCTTTACGTTCAAAGCGTACTACGCCTTCAACTTTAGCGAACAAAGTATCGTCTCCACCACGTCCAACGTTTACACCTGGGTAGATGTGTACCACGTTGACGGTAAAGGATCGATCCACCTGTTACAGTTTGTCCGTCAGCTGCTTTAGCCCCAAGACGTTTTCGCTTGTGAATCACGTCCGTTTGATGTAGAACCTCCACCTTTTTGTGGGCGAAAAGTTGCAAGTTGTTAAGAGTCATTTTTAACATAATGTTTTTCCTCCGTGTTAGTTTTCTGTGATAACTCTGGTTTGGACGAACTCAGAAGAGTTCTCCGATAAGTTTGCCATACCTAAGAAAAATGATTCGAAGAATAACTGGGTCATTTCTCTCTGGTGCGAAGGAAAGATCCGCTGGTATTTCAACCTTTAGATAGCCACCTTCATCTTCGTTTAATTCTAAGATTGGTTCATAGCCTGCAAATTTCTCAATGGAATTGATAAAGTTTATGGCAAGCGTAGAAACCGATGCACACACGACATCTAGGCCGTATTCGCCACTCTCGGCGTGTCCAGTAATCTCCGCACTCCTCAGCTCGCCATCTTCGGCTCTCTCAAAGACTGCTTGTATCATGTGTTCTCCTTAAAAATTAAGCGTTGATTGCGTTGATGACAACTTTTGTATATGGTTGACGGTGACCTTGTTTACGGTGGCTACCTTTTTTAGGTTTGTACTTGTAAGTAACAACTTTCTTTTGTTTTCCTTGTTTTTCAACAGTTCCAACTACAGTAGCTCCAGCAACAAGTGGAGTTCCGACAACAGTGTTTTTCACCACCAACAAGAACAACTTCGTTAAAAGTAACTTCTTGACCAGCTTCAACGTTCAATTTTTCAACGTAAACTGCTTGACCAACTTCAACTTTAACTTGTTTTCCGCCAGTTTTGATAATTGCGTATGTGCTCATTATGCACCTCCTATGATTTTTTGGGTTTCCCCGTATTTTGTGAAGACTCGCCTAGCATCGTGGGACGAACCACTTAGTAAATGAGCTCTAAGTATAACAAAGTTTAAATTTTGTATACGACGAGCAACGATGTTCGTGCGGTTGCACAGGACTGTGCATAGTCAACTCTTCAAGTATAGCATATCTTCTTTTTTCTTACAAGTAAAATCAATTAAAATTAAGCTTTTTCTTTTCCTTTTTTTCTCCAAGAAGCAAAAAGCATACTGAAGTAAAAGATGCTCATCATAAGAGGAACACCTAGAATGGTCTTCTCCTGATAGTAAATCGTCAGATAAGCTGAAAAAACAACTCCAAAGACAAAACTGCTAAGCAAGCTAACAAAAATCAAGCCCTCTCGTAGGAAGGGCGTATGCTTGGTCCGGAAATAATCCCCAAAAGCCAACATGGTTCGTTTAATATTCCCTGTCATAAAAGCATTATTATAGGCAATCCCTGACACTTCTCCAAAAGCAGTTGTCACCAATCCCATACAAAAGGCCAAGGGCGGTACGAGATAGATATTCTCTACAGTTTGCGGCACAAACCCTATAATTAGGGACAGGACTGCAAGTGGAATTACGGACAAAATTGGCTTTTTAACAATTCTCAATTTTTCCTTATAAATAGTTAATAAAAGGACCCCCATCATAAAAGCTAGCAAGGTCATTACTTTGGCACTGGCATCTGACACATTGTGTTGAATGAGTCCTACTGATAGAAAAACCACATTCCCAGTCTGTCCTGCCACAAGGGTATTTCCTCGCACGATAAAGGTATAGGCATCTACATATCCTGCACAAAAAGTCAAAAAAAGCGCTAGTCGCTTAGACTGACGTGATATTTTTCTTATTGGTAATAATCTCATTTTCTCCCCCTTCTCATTTCATCTACCTATCTAAATATTGTACCACTTTCTCCAAGAAATGCGTAGTCCATTTGAAAATTTTTACCATCTGTTGGATAGTCCTTCTTTTCTATGTTATAATGAAGGAAGGATTTGAAGTCGGAAAAGGAGTATCTATGCTTAAATTAGGTGTCATCGGAACAGGGGCTATCAGCCATCATTTCATAGAAGCAGCCCATGCTAGCGGAGAATACCAGCTGGTTGCAGTCTATTCTAGAAAACTAGAAACTGCCACAACCTTTGCTTCTCGCTATCAGAATATTCAACTCTTTGATCAATTAGAAGACTTCTTTAAGTCTTCCTTTGATGTAGTCTATATCGCTAGTCCAAACTCCTTGCATTTTGTGCAAGCCAAGGCTGCCTTGTCTGCGGGTAAACACGTCATTCTTGAAAAGCCAGCTGTCACTCAGCCACAAGAATGGCTAGATTTAAGGCAAACGGCTGAGAAAAATCACTGTTTTATCTTTGAGGCAGCTCGTAATTACCACGAGGAAGCCTTTACTACTATTAAGAATTTTTAGCAGACAAGCAAATCTTAGGCGCAGATTTCAACTATGCCAAGTATTCTTCCAAGATGCCGGACTTATTGGCTGGACAGACGCCAAATGTCTTTTCAGACCGTTTTGCTGGTGGAGCCCTTATGGACTTGGGGATTTATCCTCTCTATGCTGCTATTCGCCTCTTTGGTGAGGCTCAAGACGCGACTTATCAGGCTCAACAGCTTGACAATAGCATTGACCTAAATGGAGACGGTATCCTCTTCTACCCTAACTTTCAAGTTCATATCAAAGCTGGGAAAAACATCACTTCCAATCTTCCTTGTGAGATTTACACAGCAGATGGAACCTTGACCCTCAATACGATTGAACATGTCCGCTCAGCTATTTTTAGCGACCACCAAGGAAATCAAGTCCAACTCCCCTATCCAACAGGCTCCTCATACAATGACTGAGGAAGTCGCTGCATTCGCACAGATGATCCAGCAACCAGACCAGACGCTCTACCAGACTTGGCTAGATGATGCAGGCTCTATTCATGAGCTATTATACACTATGCGCCAGACTGCTGGCATTAGATTTGAGGCAGAAAAATGAAAACCAAACTACCGACTGAATGGCAAGAACTGAGTGACCAACTCGGTTTCCAAGAATTCACCCCCATTCAAACTCAACTATTTGAGCCTATACTTGCTGGAGAAAACCTCCTGAGAGTAAGCCCGACAGGAACTGGTAAGACCCTCGCTTACTTTACTCCCAAGTCTACTCAGACTGAAAAAGAAAAAGCCCAACAGCTCTTGATCCTAGCACCAAATACAGAACTAGCTGGACAGATTTTTGATGTATGTAAAACGTGGGCAGAGGCTATCGGCTTGACGGCTCAGCTCTTCCTATCAGGTTCCAGTCAGAAACGCCAGATTGAACGCCTTAAAAAAGGACCAGAAATTCTGATTGGAACCCCTGGCCGTATCTTTGAGTTGATTAAATTGAAAAAAATCAAGATGATGAATGTGGAAACCATCATCCTGGATGAATTTGACCAATTGCTCGATGATTCTCAGATTCACTTTGTTGAGAAAAATCACTCACTACGCACCTCGTGACCACCAACTCATCTACATGAGTGCGACGACCAAGTTTGACCAAGAAAAGATTGCACCAAACACGCGCACTATTGATCTCTCTGATCAAAAACTGGACAACATCCAACATTTCTACATGCAGGTAGACCAACGTCACCGAGTGGATATGCTACGAAAACTAGCTCATGTAGAGGATTTCCGTGGCCTGGTCTTCTTTAACAGCTTGTCAGACCTTGGAAGTGCGGAGGAAAAACTACAGTATCGCGATATCTTGGCTGTTTCCCTCGCCAGCGATGTCAATGTTAAATTTCGAAAAGTTATCTTAGAAAAGTTTAAAGATAAGCAACTAACCCTGCTCCTTGCAACTGACCTTCTGGCTCGTGGGATTGATATCGATAGCCTAGAATGTGTTGTCAACTTCGACGTCCCTAGAGATATGGAAACCTATACCCACCGCGCTGGCCGTACAGGTCGCATGGGCAAAGAGGGCTATGTTATCACTCTCGTAACCCATCCTGAAGAACTTAAAAAACTCAAGAAGTTCGCTAGTGTGCGTGAAATTGTCCTAAAAACCAAGAACTCTATATCAAATAAAGGTTGGCATTCGCCAACCTTTTTCTTATCCCCAAGTAATTTCTAATTGATAGCTGGCAAAGGGGTGTCCCTCTTGATTTTGCAGTTGATAGGCTAGCTCAATCTTTTGCCCATCCAATTTGTAGTGATTCGTTTGAATGATAAATTCCTGCATGCCCATAGGAGTCGGAATATAGGCTAAACTATCACTATCCTTTAGAAATCGCATGATGGTTTTGGGACTCGAGAAACGGGTCATCACCAGTTCTTGACCATGAAAACTTGAGAACCACTTTTTCTTTTTCCTCATTATAAAAAGAGTAAATAGCTAAAATCTCCCTTTTCACGCACTTCCACGTCATAGAGCTGGTCAATCACTTCCAACTGTTCATCAAACTGAATCCTATTTCGCATCCGAATCTTCACATCAAATCCTCTTTCATGTCTCTTGTCCTACTATTTTACCAAAAAGAGCAGGATTTTGCTATAATGGTCATATGAACGAAAAAGTATTCCGTGACCCAGTTCACAACTATATCCACGTCAATAATCAGGTCATATACGACTTGATCAATACCAAAGAATTTCAACGTCTGCGCCGTATCAAACAACTAGGGACTTCCAGCTATACCTTCCATGGTGGCGAGCACAGTCGCTTTTCCCACTGTTTGGGGGTCTATGAGATTGCTCGTCGTATCACGGAGATTTTTGAAGAAAAATATCCTGAAGAATGGGATCCTGCTGAGTCTCTCTTGACCATGACCGCTGCGCTCCTTCATGACCTCGGGCATGGTGCCTACTCCCATACTTTTGAACATCTCTTTGATACAGATCATGAAGCCATCACTCAGGAAATCATCCAAAGTCCTGAGACAGAGATTCACCAAGTCCTGCTACAAGTAGCTCCAGACTTTCCTAAAAAGGTGGCTAGTGTCATTGACCATACCTATCCTAACAAGCAGGTCGTACAGCTCATTTCTAGTCAGATTGATGCGGACCGTATGGACTATCTCTTGCGCGACTCCTATTTTACAGGAGCATCTTATGGGGAATTTGACCTGACACGAATCCTCCGAGTCATTCGTCCAGTCGAAAATGGCATCGCCTTTCAGCGCAACGGCATGCATGCCATTGAGGACTATGTCCTCAGTCGCTACCAGATGTATATGCAGGTTTATTTCCACCCAGCAACACGCGCCATGGAAGTTCTCCTACAGAATCTTCTCAAACGCGCCAAGGAACTCTATTCTGAGGATAAGGATTTCTTTGCACGCACTTCTCCTCATTTGCTACCTTTTTTTGAAAGGAAAGTTACTCTATCTGACTATCTGGCACTTGATGACGGCGTAATGAATACCTACTTCCAACTCTGGATGACCAGTCCTGATAAGATTCTTGCAGACTTGTCGCAACGCTTTGTCAACCGCAAGGTCTTTAAATCCATTACCTTTTCAGAAGAAGATCAAGACCAACTCGCAACCATGAGACAACTAGTTGAAGAAATCGGTTTTGATCCAGACTACTACACTGCCATTCATAAGAACTTTGACCTCCCTTATGATATCTATCGTCCCGAATCTGAAAATCCACGGACACAGATTGAAATTTTACAAAAAAATGGAGACCTGGCAGAACTCTCTAGCCTGTCTCCCATCGTCCAATCCCTTGCTGGTAGCCGCCATGGAGACAATCGTTTCTATTTCCCAAAAGAAATGTTGGACCAAAACAGCATCTTCGCAAGCATTACCCAGCAATTTTTACACTTGATTGAGAACGATCATTTTACCCCCAATAAGAACGAATAGAGGAAATTTATGAGTATTAAACTAATCGCCGTCGATATCGATGGTACCCTGATTAACAGTAAAAAGGAAATCACTCCTGAAGTCTTTTCTGCCATCCAAGATGCCAAACAAGCTGGTGTCAAAGTCGTCATTGCAACGGGTCGTCCTATCGCAGGCGTTGCCAAACTTCTGGACGACTTGCAGTTGAGAGACGAGGGTGACTACGTTGTAACCTTCAACGGTGCCCTTGTTCAAGAGACTGCTACTGGCCATGAGATTATCAGCGAATCCTTGACCTATGAGGATTATCTAGATATGGAATTTCTCAGTCGCAAACTCGGTGTCCACATGCACGCTATTACCAAGGACGGTATCTATACTGCCAATCGCAATATCGGAAAATACACAGTGCACGAATCAACCCTCGTCAACATGCCTATCTTTTACCGCACTCCTGAAGAAATGGCTGGCAAGGAAATCGTCAAGTGTATGTTTATCGATGAACCAGAGATTCTCGATGCTGCGATTAAAAAGATACCAGCAGAGTTTTACGAACGCTACTCCATCAACAAATCTGCTCCTTTCTACCTTGAACTCCTTAAAAAGAATGTAGACAAGGGTTCAGCTATTACCCATCTAGCTGAAAAACTCGGATTGACCAAAGATGAAACCATGGCAATCGGAGACGAAGAAAATGACCGCGCCATGCTCGAAGTCGTTGGAAATCCCGTTGTTATGGAAAATGGAAATCCTGAACTCAAAAAAATCGCCAAATACATCACCAAAACAAATGACGAATCTGGCGTTGCTCATGCCATCCGTACGTGGGTATTGTAAAAGATAAGAATAGACGAAAACCGCTCTGGAGAGCGGTTTTTTCAAATCAATAGTTTTTCTATCCCATCATTTTTAAAGTAATCAAGTTAGTTCATCTAGGTGGGCAAATCTCTATGAACTATGCTAAATTACCAATCACTTGATGATCCACCACCATCAAAACCATCGCCAGACCAATCATCACTTGACCAAGACGATGAGGAATCACTGCTATTTTCCTCAGGATACTTATCTCTGTTTTTTTACTACGGAAGTCTCTTAGTGCTTTTTGCGACCATGAACCATCATTAAAAAAATGCAGTATCATAAGGGAATAATTTATCATTGCCCTCATATGATTTATTAGATCTTCTTTTCTATTTGAAGTGGATCCATACATAAAAATATCAGATATATAACAAACAGCAGAAATCAAAAAAATGTAACAATAGAAATGATACCAACCCAGATAATACCACTTCCGAATATATTCCATACTTTTTTGAAGAATGCTAGTAAATAATTTCTCTCCACCACAGGTGCGTCAGCTAATTTATATTCTTGATCGGAAATATTTTGGATTATATCAATAACAGCTCCGTCATAGTCTTTTGCTCGCATCTTATCACGAGAGGCATCTAATATTTTCTTAGCCTTTGTATCAGTCAATGTAATAGCTAGTTGATTAGAAGTTTCGATGCGAAACTTCCTGTCTTTTATAGCAATCAGTAATAAAGCCCCCTTATTGGAATCCGAGTAACCGATTTTCCAAGATCTGGCTATCGTATTTGACAATTCTTCTAAAGATTCACCATTTAGACTCTCAACAATATAAATACCAATTTGAATTTCCGATTTGCTATTTAGTTCTTGTAATTTATCCGAAACAGCACCTGATAAATAATGATTTGGATCATAAATGCCATTAGAAGGTCTATCTGGTATCACTAGATCTGTTTGAGCTGGTCCAATAAAAATTAACAGGATTGTAAAAAAAGATATTAAGATTAAAGCTATTTTTCATCATGAAAGTCGAACCTTCCTTTTGTTGACAATTTACAATTTCAATAAGAATGAGAATAAAGGATATTCTTTTTAAAAAATAGAATTACTTTGATAAAGTCATCTTTCTATTGATCTATCGTAAAAGGTAGTTCCATTATAAGCTATTTATCTGACTGAATCAACGCAAAAATATAGGAAAACTAGTTCTAAATTTTTATTAACAATATTGCATCTCAGCACTGAATGTTGCTTTCAAATTTGACCAATAAAATCATTTCTACATAGTCTTCATACTAGAATTGAAATACGAAATCAGATTATCTACAGATGCCATACCTTTTTATACAGTCAATTTTACTAATTGATTATCTATTTCCTCCGCTGAGCTAAACTAATTTATGATTGAATTTCATCCAATAGAAATACCATTGAAAAAATCAGAAACATTCTTGCCCACACTTTTGACAGTCTCCAAGCCCTGGTGGAGTCCTTCCAAATCTATTTTATGTGTTTCTCATACCATTCCTGATACTCTTGGTAACTGTTGAGCGGAGTCTCTTCCTTTGTTTTGGGATCTATCCCAACAACATCTAGCTTATCCTGACCAACCGGCGCAAACCAATGCCGCATATCTTGGAAAATAGCTTCCGGATCGGAATAGGCTCCTTTTCTAACTACTATATTAGCGGCTCCCTCCATAGCCTTATAATATTCGGGGTAGTCCCTAATAAAGTTTATATTAGTATCTTCTCTCACTTTTGAATCATTACTGTAGGCTAAATCGTAAGTGGGTATGAAGCCGTATTCAGTAGCTATCTTATCTAGATTGGTATAATCGAACGAAAAAAGGGGTTCGTTTTGATTCTGCTTTATCTGTAGGTAGAGCTGGTACTATCTGTTCAGAAGCTACATCCAAAGCAACCTCCTTCTTATCTTCTCTATTTTTGCTTATTCCTCAAAGAAAAACTAAATAATCTTTCCCATCATTAGTGTAATTTCTTGTAGAATAAAAATCTACTCTATAATTTTGGTCATAGGTTTGGATCGGTTTGACTACATCAATCGTCTTTGGTAGGTTCTCTAAATGATTGAGATCATAAACATCTAGTGTTAATTCCACTAAATTACTGTCGCTCCTCCCAACAAATTTTGCATTACTTGTGACAAAAATAGTTAGATAGAACATTTGGAGTCATAAGTTCCTTCATTTTATAGTAAACATAGCGATTCTGGGAACCAAAGGTTTCGATACGCTCCACCTCCGTTTTAACTATCAATACCTCATGGTCTTCCTGCCACTGGACATATATGGGCCAGGTATAGAAATAAACACCATAGCCCACCAAAGAAACTAGAAGCAATCCCACAAACACCTTAGTTCGGAAGCTGAGAGTCTTTAGGTATTTCATTTGGTAAGAATCCTCCTTTATTTAAGTTTGAATAAATAGAGCGAATCGTCCTCTTATTCTTCTTTTTCAACCAGTATTCGGCGTTGTTTGTTCAGCTCGCGATCTTTAGAAACATCGTAATACAAATCAAATTCTTCTTTGGTATTGACTGAATGCTCTTGATCATCCTTACTGAGTTCGGCTGGAATCGTAATCCCTTCGTAAAGATTCGTATTGGCTGGAACAAAAAGCTGATACAAATCAAGAAACTGTGGAACATCTCCATAAACCTTATCATAATCATACTTGGAATCAATCAAAAGGAAAAACTGTGAATCTTGCTCACTTAATAATTGATAAACCTTAGGCGCAGCTGTCTCTAAAACACTTCCCTTCAATACATCTTGATGAAAAGAAAGTTGATTTTGGCGAAGACTATCATAGTAGGTTTGTAAGATAGTCATCTCTATCAATTTCTCTTTTAAAGAACCTAGATCTACCGAAGGAGTTTTAGGATACTGTTGTATTTTTGTGTCTTCCCAATCAATTTGCTTGGTTTCTAAATTTAACCATAACTGCTTTCTCTTGGTAATATACCAATCTGGATTATGAACAGCTATAGGGAGATAATCTTTCCCATTTATTTCTACAATATCACCCGTTGATACTGGAAAATAATTTTCATTGTAATCTCCTACCAAATGATAGAGGTCTACTTTCGATTCTTCCAATCGTCTATCCCGTATTCGATAGATAGAAAGAGTAAAGTATCCGTCAGATTCATCTTGGGGTCGACTCCTAGCTAAGCTACCAGATTGTATTTTAATATTTAATCGAGTAATATACCTTTGATTAGAAGCGCCATTAGTTCTTGCAAAGCTATCTCCAAAACGAGGATTATATTTTGAAATAGTCTATCTTCATCAGGATTTAATGACTTCCAATGCACGGCCACTCCTGCCATCTTCTAAAAACTCATAAGAATCAATTTCCCATTTTCCTGTATAGTAATCCATATTCTCATATTTTTGTCGTTCTTGCTTGGCCTGCTCTGATTTTTGGCGTTCTTGTTTATCCTGTTCTGATTGTTGATAACTATGATAGCCCCATAGAAGCAGAACACCCAGCAAGACAGATCCAACTATTGTTAGTACTTTCTTCACTTCTCTCACCCCTTATTTACCATATTTCTGTTCGAAATACTCTCAACTTTTCCTTTAATCTGATTTAGACCATTCGCCATCTTTTGAATCTGTTTTGAAATGGTTGCCAAACAGAAAAGCAAAAGGAAAATGTCTTTGTCCCATTATACCACAAAAAGAGAGCGGATTTCGCTCTCTTTATTACTCCGGCAATTCTACCTTCAGGCTCATATCTGTAGGTTGTAATACCTTCTGAACCGCAGCGAGAAAGGCTAAGCCGTTATCCGATGGAGAATACTGGAATGTGATATGAATGACTTTTTTGTCAAAACTATCGCCATATCGCTCCACATACTGCTTGCTTTCGAGGAAGTGAATATAATTGTTAATTTTTTCTTGCAGAATTTCAAGATGGACTGCTTCTATCTCTTCCTGCCAGCCGACTGGATCAACAAGGAGTAACTCTAAATGATTATCAACTATACCAATAGCGTCAAGTTCGCTAGGGTTCCAGTTCTGAAGAGATAGCTTTTTGTAACAGTTCTATAAATTCTTGATTAGAAAACAACCGTTTAATAGATGATGGATTTACTAAAATACGAACTGGTGAGGATCTAAAGTAATTTTGTCTAGCTACTTCTTTACTTTCTTTAGTCACCCATTCTCCAGTTTGTAAGAATAGCTCAACCTCATAAGCATCCTGTTCTGACCTTAAAAGCCTTGTCCACTAATTCCTTGCTTATTGGATAACTTACTTTTTATCTTGAAAACCTCCCGTCATCCAGGACATTGTATAACAACCGTTTTCTTCAGTTATAATAAACCCATTTCCTTTTATTTGATTCATTTGGTAATACACCCTTTCCCCTTCATATAAGTATGCTCAATGAAAAATATGTGACTGTTTCTAATCAATCGATTTCTGAATCATCTAACTGAATTGGAGTTTCTTTTATCCAAAATTTTGTTTTTATCAAACGAAAAAGTCGCTCTATTGCATCATTCTCATTTTTAAATTCGTTTCTTATCCAAATATCTTGGCGCTCATTAACCTCATACACCTTATATTGTTTGGACTTTTCATCGTAATAATATCCCAGAGTAAACTGACCTTCAAATCGTTCATCAAGTGCAATATAAAATGTCCCTATTTTATCTCTATGTTTATTAATGAAATTTACTAGTTCTTGTTGCGTCATTTTAAATTTTCCATGGTGTTTCCTATAGTTTCACTACCTTAAGTGGATTGTAGTATTTTTCCTTGAATTCCTTAAGGATCTTCTCTACCTTTTCCACCTCATAAGACTTGAAAGAAGGGATTGATTTAATATTTCCAATTAATCGACTGTAATATCCACTAGTTTTTAACTCGTTAGGAAGTTTTTCTATTGTATCAAGTATAAGAGGAACTAATTTTCTTGTATCAATTTCAAAAAGGAAGAGGCTTATATTCCGACAGAATGAAATCTTGAAGCAATAAATATTCTGTAGCTTGCCATATTTTCTTTTCATCAATACTTAAAGAGAACTCTTTTAATATCTCAAATGTCCTTTTCTCTATATCTTTATCACCTTCTACATATAGAGGGAATAAACAATATTCCATCAACATCTGAATATCAGTGTATTCTGTTATCATTGAGTTGCGTTGTTGAAAAACGATACCTAATATCCTCTCCAAGAAATGCTTCTGCTTCTTTCCCTTCTCTCATCACTTCCAGGTAATGTTTGACAAAGTGTTTATAATTTTCTTTTATTTTTTTAGTCTATATGTCTTCATTAATTTACTCCATTGGTTAATTTTTACCTATTTCTGGATATTTACTCCGCCTATTGTTGAATGATGGTATTAAAACTTTGTCTTATTATAGCATAAAATAAATACAGAAAAAAATAAAGTGTGAAACTTAAGGAAAAAGAAAACCACCTGAAAAAAACTATCAGATGGTAAACTTTTCAACCATGAACAGACTAATAAGTTTCTTAGAATGTTAATTTTGTGATAACCTCTGCAGTATTTCAGGAGAAATTGGGTCCACAAGAACATATTTGGCATCCAACATATAGATACCCTCGGTCAACGACTCTAAGAACTGTCGATAAGGAACCTCGGCTAGTTTTTCCCCATCGGCTGTCATGATAAACAGTCGTGCAACTGCAACCTTGCTTCCTCGATACTCTTGTAAATATTGAGATTCTAGCTCTGGTTGAGCCGGCAAAATAGTTCGTCCTTCACTATTTAGATAGTTGACAGGGATGATGATATCCTCACCATCCTGCTCTATTTTAAAAACTTGTTGCTCAGAGTAATAAGCACTCAGCTGTTGGGTAAAGCGCAAACGCTGGTCATAACTATTTAAGAGTTGATCATCTGGCACATGAATAATCTGCCCTAGGTAGAGTTCATTGATGTAAATAGGACGTTTCACTCCTATAATTTCCACGATGGGATGAACTTTTACTTCCTTAGTCAATTCCGAAAGAGCTGGTAAGAAAATATCCGTGAAATGAAAATCAAGAATGGAATCTTTATCATAGTCCACGCCATTATGTTCACACACACTTACATCTAAGATAAGGAGCAATGTTTTCAAGAACATCAAGGCCCCAGTCCAGTCAGAAGCTGTCGCCAAATCTGGAACAGATACCTGATAGGCTTGACCATCAAAAGATAGACGGAACCCTAAACTAGACTTCTCTTTGACCCCAAACTGAACAGAATGAAATCCGAAATAAGAGAGTCTGCAGATGGCTTTAATCCTGCATCCTTAGCGGAAACACTGTAACATTCAAAAAGTTCTGCTTGAAGCACCTCACCAATCCTTAGTGGTTGGTTACTTTTTATTGTAAAAATAACTGATTTCATCATAAACTACTTTCTAACTATCTTAACTATATAGGGAGATTTTTTTCTAGTTCGAATTAGAGAAAACTTTTCTGCCTCGATTGGTAAAGAACAGTAATACAAATGTCCATACCTACTTTTCAACTAAATTTTCCTCCTTCCATAGTCCATTTCTATTTAAAAATTCTATATCGTCAGAAACAATCGTTACCCATGAGTTGGGTTTATCTAAATTATCATCACTTCGTTGAAAAATATCCCATTTTTGTTCATTAAACAAAATATGATCTATAATTTTATATTTTTCAACCTGTTTTTCTGTCAAATATTTTCTATATTGTTTCAACTCTGAATCAAATAATTTATAACCATTATTCTCTGATAAAGGATCATAGGAAATCAAATAATATCCTGTACTATCACAATCAAAGTATTGATGTTCAATTCCATCAACCACTATGTATAATTTATCCATCATCCCTCCACGTATCCCATTATACCATATTCATAACAGCAAATTTTCCGTACTACATCACTCATTTCCTGACTCAGTCTTTTCTGAATTTTCTTCTTTTTCCCGTTTCTCATTGAAATCTTTCAATGTTTTATCAATGACCCTCTTTAATTCCTCATCACTCATTCCAGGTATATGGTAAGGGTAATTTTGACCCTCCTTACTTGAAGTTTGACTTTGTGTACTTTCTTCAGTTGAAGAGGTCTCGTTCAAATCTGATGTTGTTGACCTAGAGCCTGGTTCTGAGGACGAACTGCTTTTTGACTTAGGAGTATAGTTATTGTCAAATCTAGGCATATTTTTAATTTCCTCAGCAGTAGGAATTTTCGTATTTACTTTGACAGGTCTATACAACATCGCAAAAGAGAAGAATAAGGCCAGCACTGTTCCAATAAATGGAAGGATCTTTTTATCAGATTCTGATGAGGGAACCTTAACTCCACTAGTGCTAAGGTTCCTCCATTCAGGATGTTCTTCTTCAATCGCTTTTTCTCTTGCCAAACTGGGACCAGTAAAAAGTAATTAAAGGGAATAACCGTCCCCATAACTGTTGCTATAAATGGGACATGTCTAGAAAAAAACTTAGAAGTATAAGCAAATATAGTATAAAAAGAAAGGACTAAAAAGAAAAATTACTAATACTAGTCGAACTTTATATTCTTTTTAATCTGGAGATATCGCTCTTGAGATAGCTTTTCTTGATCTTGATTGAGATGACTTACATCTGCTAATGAACTCTTCTTCTCTAGCAAAGCTTCATCATCAGGTAATTCTACCTTCAAGCTCATATCTGTATTTTGCAACGTCTTCTGAGCAGCAGCTAGAAAGGCTAGACCGTTGTCAGATGGGGAATACTGGAATGTGATATGGATGACTTTTTTGTCAAACTTATCACCGTATCGTTCTACATACTGCTTACTTTCGAGGAAGTAGATATAGTTATTGAGTTTTTCTTGAAGTTTCAACAAGTGTTCTTCTTCCAGAGACTCTATCCATTTGTTTTCATCAATCAACAACAACTCTAGATGGTCATCTGAAACACCCATCGCATCGATGCTTGTAACATCCAGTTCAATTTTCTCAACTGTTTTAATGGTTTTTACTACCTTTGGTGGATTGTAGTATTTTTCCTTGAATTCCTTAAGAATCTTCTCTACCTTTTCTTCATCACACTGTCTATATAATGGATTACGTTCCAATACATTACACAAACCTTGATAGGTCCAAACACGTTTCTGCTCATCTGATAATTTTGAAATACTTTTCTATAATATTTCTTACCAATTCATCCGTCTCAATGACAAAGGGAAGATTAGAATATTTAGTCAAAAACCAGTTTTGAATAGAAATATATTGAGTGACCTTCTTTAATTTCATTAAATCAATAGATAAGCTAAAATCTTTCAAGATATCAAAGGTTCTGCGCGCTATATCCCTATCACCTTCTGCATACAAAGGATATAAGCAATACTCCATCAATACGCCAATATCTGTGCTCTCCACTTCATAAGAATCTCGTTGTTGAAAACAATACTTAGCTTCCGTCCCTAGAAAAACTTCAGCTTCTTTCCTTCTTTCATTATTTCACGATAGTCTTTTACAAAATTTTTGATAATTTTCTTTATTTTTTTCAATTTATATGTCTTCATTTATTTACTCCATTGGTTAATTCTGCCTATTTCTAGGTATTTATTCAATCTATTTCTCATAATCATTATTGCTTTTTAATATCGTACAACTTTTTGTATTGCTGAATTTCTATTGTCATATAAATTTGCTTCCTTTTATTTAACATTGCAGAATTATCATAGACCAAAAAGATTTAGTTGATGCGCACATTCCTTATCAAACTCTCCATTACCTTCTTTCGCCTATGCAAATTATTGGCTATACACAAATAGAGAATAAACAAAAAGTATCGAGTAGAAAAATAATGGCAAAAACTAGGATATATTAGGTAGATGGTCAAGGATACTAACAAACTAATAAAGCTACCACGAATTACGGAAGAAAACAACAGCTCCACTTTTCTTTACTACTTCTAGGAATTCTAAAAACTCCAAATCTGTAAATAAAAGCAGGATACAAATCCAAGTCTTTTTAAAATAGACATCCAGCAATTTCCCTGATAAGTAAGGAAATATAAGAGAATAAAATCAAATAAAGGTACTTGTGCTCAGCTATACTAATGATGGTCAGACCATTCAGAAATCTAATAAATGGAAGAACTAGTAATATCAAGGAAAAAAATAAAAGTACTGTTGACTCTTAGAAGTTCTTTTCTGGAATCGAAAAAACAGTTTCTTCCTTTAAGGTCATAGTAAACCAATTTGTTTTTAAACTCTCCTAGGTGAACTAGTCCTTTATATTGTTTATTCTTTTCTTTCATTTTCACTCCTCCCTAACTCAAACACTCCATAATCAAAAGATACAAGCTCTTAAAACCTCGAATTGAATGACATCTACCCACTGTAGTTTTTAACCCCTTTTCTCTCTATTATACCACACGAATGTTTTTCTTATAAATTTGCCTCGCACCTTACAAAGCTATACGGATTAATAGTCGCATAACTAAAAAGAACTGAGCCCTGTACAATACAGAACTCAATCCTTACTTTTAGTATAATGCCTAATTGTTTTGGGGAAATACATTACCACATAGCACCATTTAGTTAGTCTTTCCCACCAAGTCTGCTATTGATAGTCATCATGATACTAGCTATTTTTTCACCCCAATATGGGTCAGAAGCATAGAAACATTCATTCCTGTCGCCTTGTTCCCCAAGTGGTCTCTTCCACGGTCAATGTAGTTCTCACGAATCCACTTAGCTGCGCCGAGGATCCCCTTATCCACATCATCAAATTTCTTGGCTGAGGTATACGGGCTCGAATCATAAGCTGCAATTCCAAAGAAATTATTCTTATCCTTAGCTATCTGGCTCCGTCCCCAAGCACTCTCAAGTGCACTATGGGCCATCAGATAAAGAGCATTCACACCATATCGTTCCTCAGCTTCCTTAAAAATAGCTCCCTTACCAGCGAGGCGACTATCCCGAATATTCATCAAAGAATAAACTTTATCCAATTCAGCTGCACTATAATTACTTGGTTTAGTCAAATTTCTAAAGAGGAAAGGATTTTCAATGGTGAAGCCATCAAAATGAATTCCATCAGTTGAATAATATTTCTTACCAATGGTCATAGCTGAGCTATGTGGAGCAACACGGAGACTCACATAAGGTGACAACTCATGGTAAAAATACTTGCCATCGCTTGTATAATGAGGGACAAACTCACTTTCTTTATCAATAGCTACTAAATCACTTTTATTCATGAAGCCGGATAAACCAGAAATATTGACTGGTATTTGACTATCTTTTTAGATTGAGCATCCCCAAGTGAAACTATGGTTCCTTGCGATACATAACTCAATCGTTCACCAGAAGCGCTATAGACATAAGCAGTAATTGGCTTCACTTTGTAATATTTTGCCTCTGAGATCCATTTCCCATTATTCTGGAAGGAATACTCTTTACCTTTGATCGTGAAAGTACCTGTTACATATCGACCATCATCTTTTAGATAGTACCAAGCATCGTAATCTTTGTCAAAAATCCATTCATTTTTGGCCATATAGCCACCTGATTTAAGGTAGTATGAACCAATCCATTCACGGGAAGCGTAGGCTCCACCTGACTTCAAGTAGAACCAGCTATTGTAGGATTTATCAAAAATCCACTCTTTTTCCGCCATAGCGCCACTATCTTTCAGATAGTAGTCACTTTTCCACTGACTACTTGCCATCACACCATCGCTATTGAAATAGTACCATGTTCCTTTGATTTTCTCCCATTTGTCGCGAGAAATCTTTCCTGAAGCTGTAGCATAGTACCACTTGTCGGATATTTTTACCCAATCGTTTTCTGCCATAGCACCACTACCTTGGAAGAGATAGTCATTATAGATGGTGCGACTAAGCATGACACCATCTTTATCAAAGTAATACCAGACGTCCTCAATCTTTTCCCATTTGTTGCGAGAAATCTTGCCTGAAGCTGTAGCATAGTACCACTTGTCAGATATTTTTATCCAAGCATTTTCTGCCATGGCACCGTTACCTTTGATAAGGTAACCATCAACTATAGTATTACTGAGCATAATACCGTTTTTATCAAAGTAATACCAGACACCTTCAATCTTTTCCCACTTATTGCGGGAGATTTTGCCTGAAGCTATAGCATAGTACCATTGGTCAGAGATCTTTACCCAATCGTTTTCCGCCATAGCACCGTTACCTTTGATAAGGTAACCATCAACTATAGTATTACTGAGCATAATGCCGTTTTTATCAAAGTAATACCAGACGCCACCAATTTTTTTCCAGTTTACGACAGACTGGTTATTCTCATAAAAACGCCAGTTTCCTTGCTCTTTTTTCCAACCTTCCTTGATAACTTCCTCGTTTTTCCTTTTTGGATGAGTCATCTTTAGAAGAATTTTTCCTCTTTTACAACCGGCTCTTTCTTGGGCTCCACTCGGGGAACTTCCTTTTTGGGAGTAGCTTCTTCTTTTTTCTCGACTACATCTGTGGTCTGAGTTTTTTTCGTAACCTGAGATTCTTCAGCATATACAGATGTCTTTGCAAATCCTGCCATAGAAAGAACGACAGTACTTACAAGTAGTATCTTCTTCATTTTATTCTCCTCAGTAGAAAACGATCTACACTATTACTATTTTATAAAACCTATTGTAACATAGTTAACTAACGGAAATATTACAAATTGATGAAGATTCTATGTCTTGCTAACGATAAGGAAGGTCTAGCTTATCTCAGACTGGCTTTGACCTCTCGACGAAGGTCTTCTAAACTGCTAATGCCATATTTGTCCATGACTTTTGGCAGATTTTCGATGATGTCAGGACAGGCGTAAGGATTAGTAAAGTTAGCTGTTCCAACTCCGATGGCAGAGGCGCCAGCCAGATACATTTCCAAAGCAGCTTCAGCCGAATCCACTCCCCCCATTCCAATGATGGGAAGGTCTGTTGTTTGGGCGACTTGGCGGATGAGTTTGAGGGCTACTGGAAAGACTGCTGGACCTGACATCCCTCCCGTTCCATTGGCTAAGATTGGTTTTCTAGTTTTGAGGTCAAATCGCATTCCAACCAGAGTATTGATCATAGTCAAGCCACTTGCCCCCGCAGCTTCAGCGGCTTTAGCAATGGTAACAATATCCGTTACACTAGGAGTCAGTTTGACATAAACTGGTACATCAGAGGCCTCTACCGCTGCTTTCACCACTTCATAAGCCAAGTCAGAATCTTGCCCAATCAAGAGTCCGTGATTGCCGTGATCCACATTAGGACAGGAGATATTGAGCTCGATAGCTTTGACATTAGCCGCCTTGGAAATTCCTCGAGAAACGGCAGCGTACTCTTGTTTTGAAAATCCTGCAACATTGGCGATAATGGGAAGCGTAGGATATTCTCTTTCCAGCCAAGGCAACTTTTCAGATAAAACAGCTTCTAAACCAGGATTTTGCAAGCCGATTGCATTGAGCATACCAGCAGGTGTCTCTGCTACCCTGGGAGTTGGATTGCCAAAACGTGGTTCAAGTGTCGTTGCCTTGATCATAATGGAGCCTAAAAGGTCTAAATCATAGTACTTGACATACTCTTGGCCAAAACCAAAACAGCCTGATGCTGGTATGATGGGGTTTTTCAATTCCAAACCCGGTAGAGAAACTTGTAAGCGATTTGTAGTCATGACTTTCTCCTTATAATACAACTGTTCCTGTACGGAAAAACAGGACCATCTTCACAGACGCGTTGGCTGACCGTCTCACTATCTGGCACTTTTAAGACACAGGCATAGCAAGCACCCATCCCACAAGCCATACGAGATTCCAAAGATAGATAGGCTCTTGGGTGGTCATAAAATCTTTGATTGATGTACTTCATCATTCCTGGAGCCCCACATGAGTAGACGGCGTCAAACTGTTTTTCTAATTCATTGATGACGACTGACACATTTCCCTTTGATACCATAAGAACCATCATCTGTCGTTATAAAGATCTGACCATATTGAGCCAATTCCTTTTCAAGGATAAGAGCATCCTTGTTAGCAAAACCGAGGACTGTTACTACTTTCACACCACGCGCATGCAATTCCTTGGCCACCTCAAGCAAGGGTGGAACACCAATCCCCCCACCAACGAGGAGAACTTGGCTCTGGTCGTCCAAGTCAGACAAATCAAAACCGTTCCCCTGAGGTCCCATAACATCAAGAGTATCACCCTGTCTTAAGGTTGAAAAAATAGCTGTCCCAGCACCTTCAATCCGATAAATGAGGCGACACTGCTTGTTAACCTTGTCAATAGACGAAATCGAAATAGGGCGACGCAAAGATGGGCATCATCAGGTACACGCAGATGGAGAAATTGGCCTGCTCGCATAGCTTCAACCATTTCCCCTTCTAGGACTAATTCAAAGATTGCTGGAGCGATTTCCTCCTGTGCAACCACCTTCATACTTTCCAAACGAATCGCACCCAAACGCTTCTTACATGTGGGATTCATGACTTTTCCTCCTTAAATTTTAAGGGACCAGATAAAGAAAAGACTTTGTACCAGTAAGGTCTCGAGTCAAGATAGGACGGAACTCATGCGCACACTTAAAAAGTCTCCGCAGAGTTTTCCCTATCACTTTTTATCTGACACCTTGTGAGTCTCTCGGACTTCCTTAAAGGTTAAATTTGTATTAGTATACTCTTTTCAAAGTAAAAAGTCAAGTAAAAACGAACATTCTACTTGACTTTACTGGATTATTTTTCACGAATGACTTCAACCTTGTAGCCACTGCGATCCTTGACAAAGTAATAGTTTGGTTGAGTTCCTGGAAGTCCATTAGGCGCTGTAACCTCATAGCCTTTCGCGCTATGTTCTCTGATGAAGTGCCTCAAGGTCAGGTGTGTGAGAGCGATATGAGCAAAGCCATCACCTACCACATAAGGGGCCGTGGTCATAGTTATAGGTCAACTCCAACTCATAGTCATCACCATCAAGTCCTAGATAGACAATCGTGAAGGGCATGGTCTGGAAAATCTCTGCGACGCAATTCTTTAAAACCGAAAGCATCTTGATAAAAATGCGATTGATTTTCAAGGTTTTTCTACTCGCAAGCAAGTGTGTAGCATTTTTGAAGCCATTTTCATTACCTCTTTCATTTGAATAATTCTATTATACCTTTATTCAAGAAAAATTTACTAGAAACTTGAACTAGAGTCCTCTCCTCAGCGCTTTCATTCTATGCAGAATTTTTACGATTTTCCTTACGTATATTGCGAATAAGGAAAAGCATCATAAGGACAAAAGAGTCCCTCGAGGAAGTAGAAAAGCAAATTCGCTATTCATGATTAGTAAATCTCTGTTAAAAATATTTGTTATCGAAAAACTGAATTTGGTGCAAATAGGATCCGGAACAGTCTTCTTAGGAAAATAAAGATCTGCAAGCCATAAATCATAAAGACTTTCTTTACACCAATCGTGAAACCTTGTTCCTTTGTAAAATAAGATAAGGCAATTCCATTTAACAAAAGGACAACCGTTATGGTCAGAGTTTCATTTCGTAGAATATTTGGATCAAAGATGTCTAAACGGTTGTGAATGTAGGGCAACGTTTGAAAGAGTAGGATCCCCAAGATTACTGGAAGGAGGATTTTTTTCAGAGATGGTGGAAACCCAGGACTAAATCTTGTAAAAGACAAGCAAATCACAAGGATTGCAAAAATATGGAAGTACATCATTGCAACTCCTGAAATAATTTGGCTTTGATTTACCAAAGCGGATAGAAAACCAGCAGAAAGAAAGATACCGACAGGAATCAGCTTATCCAAAGAATAATCCCACTTCAGTCCTTGACTCACCTGGAAACCATCAATGAGACAGAAAAATGTAATGAAAATAAGGACTCCAATGAGACCAAACGGTAAGGATGGAGTGACGAGGGTCAATAACAAGATTAATAGGAACCATGTATGGGGACTGTAGTAGAATTTCCGTTTTAAACCCCTAGCAGTCACTCCTTCCTCAATCGGTGTTTTCCTTAATTTTAGCATATAGAAGTAAAAAAGAGAAAACATACCAGCATGGATCCATGAATTATAAATAGGTCGCTCTAGAACACTGAGTATCAAACTCACAATCATAAATATACCAAAGACAAACTGAAGAAACTTATTTTTAAAGACCTGTCTTTTTTTCCAATCCAAATAAGATAACTTGGCCTTTGGATGACAAAGTTCATAGGCATAAGCTGTCATCTCTTCTAGTTTCTGGTCTGTCTCATCCGTCATCATTTGGGGAGCCATTTTAGAAGTCGGAAAAGGGGTTAAAACATACCTCAGGAGCTCTCCGTCTGTAAAGCGATGGTACTCCTTATAAATCTGTTGAAGCAAAACCGTTAGAATGCGTGGTCTTCCTTTATAGTAGCTTCTCCACTTCTCCCAATCATTGATATCTTCATCACTCTTGGTGAACTTATCAATATAGAGATAACCTTCATGGTACCAGTAGTCAAAATTTTCTTTTTTATCTAGTGCGTACTCCTCTACCACTGAAGGATACGACTGGACACTGTTCCAAAAGTGAAGCTTTTTCAGATATGGATTTGATTCCTCATCACTGTAACGCTCCACAAATTGGAGAACGAGGGCTAACACTTTCGCATTGGTTAAAGGATAGACGTCCACCTTTTCTAACAAATCAAGTAGGAGCGTGTGATCTTTGACTGTTTCAAAAAGATATTGCCAATCACGTAAAAGTTTGTATTCGTCTTGATAGCGAGCATGGAGTAGCTCATAGAAGGCTGCCTCAACTTCATCTGGATCATCTAAAGAGTAGTGACTAAAATCAACGTTTTCCCCAAATTCTTCTTTTAGTTGCTCTAAGTAATGAGCCAAATCATCCAAGAGTGGATAATCCTCTTCATACATAACTTGTCGATTTTTTTCAAGGATATAGGTCAAAACGGGAATGCTTTTGATTATGTGACGATTCTGATTTACTTGATCCAACACCATAAAGGCCAGATAGGGGTGCTTGAAAAATTCTATCCAAAAATTTAATTGATTTGCTTTTTCAGAATCTTGGAGTATTTCTTGGCAAAATTGGTAAGAATAATAGAATTGTTCCGTGGCTTCTTTTACACTTTCAAGCGAACTACCTTTCTCTTCTGCTATGTCTCTTTTTACCCTGCCAATACTTCAGTTTAAAGTAATACCCCCAGTGTCGGAAGTCAGGTATATAGTCTTCCAGCAAGGGAATGAGGATAGAGAATTGTTCCGGTTTGTTAAAAATATAAACATCCATTTCCTCTAAAACGGATTGGACAATGTCCATATCATACTGATACTGATGAAAGAACTGACGCCATAGATGCTCTTGCTCCTCTTGGTTATAGTCGTCGTTTCCAACAATACTTTCAATCGTATTTCGAATCAAATAGGTTGCTTCATTATAGCCACTAAAAATCAAGTGTAGACTTGGTTGGTTCTTCTTGCCTTTTGTCCTCTTCATCACTAAAAAGTTTCAAAGTTGAGAGTACTCTTAGCACTTTCTTCAGTGTTACCGTTTAACCTCGTTTCCTCATCATAGTCACTAAAATCAGGCTAGATGTTTCAGAGTCTTCTCTCTTAGCTTTTGTTTCCTCAGTTAAGGGTTCAAAGTTGAGACTAGAGTTAGATTTTCCATTAAACTCTTCTTCAAAAATTAGCAGTTTCTTGAGACGGACTTGCTTTTTAGACTGTTTTCGGGTCTCGCTTTTCTAGACCTCGCATAAGCCAAGGCTTTTTGGTAAACTTCAACAATTTCTTGGTAAGTCTCTGGTTGATCTTCTGGGTGATAGAGCCGAACCAGTTCAGCATAACGTCTTCTAATAAGCTTGACGTCAGTTGTTGGCTCTATCCCTAAAGTTTCCCATATATTCATATCGTCTCCTCTTCTACAGTCCTCGTTCTAGGAACTCTAGGTAGTTTGAAAATGATTGATAGAGTTTAGGTAGGTGGTACATAGATGCTTGGTTCACTTCTTCTTCAAATTGTCTAGTTGATGCCATCAATTCATCTCGTCTTCTTCCCAAAAAGCATACTGTAAAGACGATTTGCTTTTCTCCATCAAGAATCGGTAAACCTCTGTTTCTTGAGCATTGATCTTATAGCGAGACAACTCTGCTTGCTTAGCCTTAATTTCCTTCTCTGACAATGTAACACTATCTTGGAGAATGACATGACTAAAGACTTCCTGTGTGGAATCGATTTTCACTTCGACATCCAAAATCCCATTTAAATCATAGGTAAACCGAACGGTGAAACTTTCATTTTCGCGAGTATTCACAGGTACAGGAACCTCTAATTCACCTAAGAACAGGTTTTGCGATGCCTTCATCATCTCACCTTGATAAACCTTTATCTTGACCTGGCTCTGTCCCAATTGAGCAGTATAATACTGCTCAATGCGTGAAGCAGGTAGGGTAGAATTTCTCTCAATAATCGGCGAAAAACGGTCCCCAACTATCTCAATGCCTAGTGTAAAAGGACAAATATCAGACAGCAACAAATCTCGTATCTCACCCTGACGTTCTTTGATTCCTGCAAGGAGGGCACAACCTCTCGCTATCATCCTATCGGGATCATCAGATACCTGAACCATTTGATTGATACAGTAGGATAAAAAAGTCCTGAACCAAGCGGAGCTTCGAAGTCCCCCAACAAGAACAAAAGTTATCAGATGATACATAACTATAGCGCGCATCCATCAAGGCACGGTCCAAAACAGCCTTAACACGAGCTAGCAGAGGCTGACAAAGCTCATAAAAACGCTGGTAGCTCAAGTCTAAAGTGTATTCATGATCTTGGTCCAGAACTGTCATCTTCACTTCTTCTTTATCATTGAGTTCTAGCTTTGTCTTTTCAGCCTGTACCAGAATTTTGCTATAAAATTCTCGGGAAATCGTATCCTTGGTTAATTGATTAGAAACTAAAAATTCCTCAGCAATAGCCGCAGTAAAGTCTTCTCCTCCCAAACGATTGTCCCCAGCAATCGACACAATTTCGACGATATTATCAAAAAGCTCCACAACTGAAATATCTAGAGTCCCACCACCAAAATCGACTACAATAAAAGATTGATCTTCTTGGTTTACCATAGATCTTTTAGCAAGAGCTGCTGCGGAAGGTTCATTGATAATCCGATCAATCTGAACTCCAGCGAATTTCCCTGCTAGTTTGGTCGCATAGCGTTGAGCATCGTTGAAATAGGCTGGTACACTGACAATCACTTCCTCGACCTTTTCTCCAAGATAGGTCTCTGCATCATCTACCAACTTTTCTAATAATAAAAGAGCTTAATTCCTCAGCCTTATATGCTCGATTTCCTAGAGTCAACTCATGTTTGGTCCCCATAAAACGCTTGAACTGTGAAACGGTCTTGTCTGGATGGGTCACCAAAGCGTTCCTTAGCAATTTTCCCAACTATAATCTCATCATTGTCATCCAAAGCTACAACAGAAGGAGTCAAATACTCACCAAAAGCATTTGGGAATCAGCTTGACCTGACCATCTTGATAAACCCCTACCAAAGAATTTGTCGTTCCCTAAATCAATACCTACTATCATCTTCTTCTAACTCCAAATCTTTTTAGATATTCCTATTATACAAGAAATATCCTATTTTCTTTGAAAAAAATCTGTGATTTGCTCTCTAAAATAGAAAATTATTTAAGGAAAACAAAAAGTTTCACCTTGCTCCTGCAGTAAAAACCACAAGAGTAAGAATGAAACAGTTGTTATTATTTACCAAGTTTTGCTTTCGCTGCGTCTGCAAGAGCTGTGAAAGCTGCTGCATCGTTAACAGCCAAGTCAGCAAGCATTTTACGGTTAACTTCGATCTCAGCCAATTTCAAACCATGCATCAATTGTGAGTATGAAAGTCCGTTCATACGAGCTGCCGCGTTGATACGAGTGATCCACAATTTGCGGAAGTCACGTTTCTTTTGACGACGGTCACGGTATGCATAGTAGTAAGAGTTCATTACTTGTTCTTTTGCAGTACGGAACAAGATGTGTTTAGCTCCATAGTAACCTTTTGCTAATTTAAGAATACGTTTACGACGTTTGCGTGATACAACGCCACCTTTAACACGTGCCATGTTTTATTTCCTCCAAATATTTCCTAGAATTGTTTACTTACTGTTAGGCTATTATTTCAAGCGAGTAAGCATTGCTTTGATACGTTTGAAATCTCCTGAATGCACCATAGATGCTTTACGAAGATGACGACGTTGTTTCTTAGTTTTTTTCCGTGGAAACGGTGAGATGTAAGCACGGAAACGTTTAAGTCCACCAGAACCTGTACGTTTGAAACGTTTAGCTGATGCGCGGTGTGTTTTTTGTTTTGGCATGATTTTTTCTCCTTTATTTAACTTTCTGACAATTATTTTTTGTCAGTTGCTGGCGCCAACTGCATGAACATTTGGCGTCCATCCATCTTAGCTCGTTGTTCGATGATTGCAATATCTTGTGTTGCTTCAGCAAACTCGGCTAAAACTTTTGCACCAATCTCTTTATGGGTGATCATACGCCCTTTAAAGCGAATGGATACCTTAACTTTGTTCCCTTTTTCAAGGAACTTGCGAGCATTGCGAAGTTTCGTTTCGAAATCACCCTTATCGATAACTGGGCTCAAACGAACTTCTTTCACGGTCACAACGCTTTGTTTTTTTGCGTTGCTCTTTTGTTTCTTCTGGTACTCAAATTTGAACTTACCGTAGTCCATAATTTTAGCAACAGGCGGTTTTGCTTGGGGTTGAATCAATACTAAGTCAACATTTGCACTATCAGCCAATGCTTGCGCTTCGCTGAGTGGCTTGATACCTAGCTGTTCTCCCTCAAGACCGATCAAGCGAACTTCACGTACACGAATTTCATCATTGATGAATAAGTCTTGCTTTGCTATGGTTTTCACCTCTTTTTATTATTAGAGAAAAACAAGAGCGGGCCCTGTAATGATACAAGCCCGCACGTTATGATAGCGTTTCTTAGAAACTTTTTCATCCGTAGGGCCAGGCAACTTGATGTCACAAGGCGAGAAGCTCTCACTTCTGCTTTTCTCAACTTTTATATGATACCAAGTTTTCTATCCCTTGTCAAGATAAAAAGTCATTTTTTCGAAAAACTTTCTGTTTTCTTCGTGATGTCCGCATCAAAAAGAGAGAACCTAGTTGGTTCCCTCCCTGTGTTAGTTTTTCCTCACCTTCCGTATAGAAATACTAAGACCAATTAACAACTTCCTTTTTACGTGAACTTCCCCATCTTTCGATAAGTAAAATCCCCACTAACAAAAGGATAATCAGGCAAGGAAGTAAGACCATCCCCATGCTCCAATTTAGATCTACATTATTAATCTGCTTGGGTAATCTTCCAGATAAAACCTCTACTGAGCGTAAGTAAGTAAAGGGAATCAGATGGGCAATACTCTGAAGAGGCTGAATTGTTTGAATACCAAACAATAAGCCAACAATCCCAATAAGTGAAAGAAAGAGGACAGGCATTTTTTGCTTGAAAAAGTAAGCAATCAAGTACACTACTTCCACAATGACGATAAAGACTAAGAAAGCTAAGAGCAAGCCAGGAAATAACACATCTTGTATTTTTCCAATGGTTACCTCTTGATTGGTTAAGCTATAGAATGGGTAGGGATAATCTAACTGTCCAACACCACTTATTAGACTTCCCACTAGAAAAGAAAATCCACAGATTCCGATAAACAGCACGGTTACATAGCTCATCCCAACTCCCAGAGAGGACATGGCAAATGTCACTTTTGAAAAAGGATATAACTGAGCTGTGTCCAGATGATTTTGATATCTTTCTGCAAATAGTTGCGTTAGCATAAAAATAATAGCAACCACAAACAAGGTTGGGATGATAGCCTCTAAAATCCAGACAATCTGATCAATCCCGTGGGTCGGAAACTCCAAAGTATGTGCTTTTATGTTCAAGGGATACAGGGCTTGGTAAATCTTTCGTTCGCGGTCAACCGCCATTTTAAAGTCAGGGTCAGAAGTCGATTCCTTCGATACAATTTCATAACTCTTTTCCTTATCTTGCCACTGCAAATAGTAGGCTTCTTTTCCAGCGTCCTTCTTTTAACAAAGCCAGAATTTCTTTCTTTTTGCGTCAAAAGATTTTTGTATGTCTAAATTTTCTTTAGCAAACTGATATTCCTCCGAGCTGGTGTCAGACATTTGGGAGAGTTTCTCTTCATTTTCATTGATGATTCTCTCATCTTTTACAAGACGGGTTTCCAACTCGCTCTCCAAGCTGTGTGAGTTTGCAGTCTGACTATTTAAATAAAAGGTAACACGAGTACAGATGCAAATAAAAGTAAGATAATCCAGTTTAAACGACTTTTTGAAAAACTTTCTTTAACAAAAATAGGCTAATATCTTTCATAACGGAACCTCTTCTATCTGCCCTCTGACGAATGGTTACGATGCTATCGCAAATCTCCACTAACTCCCTCTTTGTAGTGGGAACTCAAAAAGAACCAGCTGTTCTTGCCTATTGATTTGTGCCAATCTATCAAAAAACTTCTGTCGATAATACTCGTCTAAACCATTTGTTACCTCATCCATAAGCCAGCATTTCGCCTGACTGAGGAAATACATGGCAATCACCACGCGTTGCTTCATCCCTAAGGAATACTTGCGGATGGGAAGGCTGATATAGTCAGACATTTCCCAGTAGGCGATTTCATCCTCCAAGTTTAGGTCTGACTTCCAGATGTTTTTTATGAGACGAAGGTAGTCCATCCCACTTAAGTTTCCATCCAGCCATTCAACGCTCTCATAATAAAACAAAGAAGGAGAGGCTGCGATATGTCCACTACTAAGGGGAAGCAGCTTGCTCATAGCTCGGAACAGGGTCGTCTTTCCCGAGCCATTGATAGCAAGAAGGCCATAAATTCTACCCTTTTTAAAGGTGAAATCCGCATCTTGCAAGATGACTTGTCGCGTTTTTAAGGTAACATGAGTAAGAGTTAACATATCCAGCCCTCCTTTTTTTCACTCTTTAACGATTAATAACCTCCGCTGTAGTAGTTTATGACCTCATAGCGAACAGAATCCCAATCAGACCAACTTTATAGTCATCGTAGAGTAATAAGCAGACCATCTTGAAATGTTTACATATTTACGTCCGTGGTAATTCATACTAAACTTCCAAGCGGTATTCCAATCATACCAATAACTTTTAGTGACTGTCACAGCAGATACACTGGACTGAAAAAGACAAATAGATAACAAACTAGCTAATAAAACGACTTTTGCTGATTTTTCATGTTTTTCATTGCATTTATATCTTTACTATTGGAAACACTTTCATTATATCGCTTTTCTAAGTATTATGCAACAGATTTTTAGTTTATTTCACTAATATATAACATTTTTCTTCCTAACGAACACTTTTTGATTTGCCAACTCTTCCATCCTTTAAAGCGAGTGGCTCCTTTAGCGATCGGTTCGGTAAATCTTACTCTTGATGGATTCCAGTCATGTCAAGGTTTCCTGATGGGGGAGTTTCATTCGATTGTTCTTCCCAACTGAAATGAGAGTGATCTCTGGTTTGAGTTTTTCCAGAAAAGCTGGATTTGATGATGTTTTAGCACCATGCCGGCCAGCTTTCAAGACATCCACCTGCAACTCAGGAGACTGCTGAACCAAATCTTTCTCTCCCTTCTCTTTCAAATTTCCAGTAAAGAGAAAGTGCTTATCCAAGAGTTTCCCATAAAGAACAAGGGTATCATCAGGGATTAGCTTCTCCATTTTCCCTTGTAGATAACACTTCTAACTGACTTCCAAAAATGGATAACTTGTCCCCAACTGTCACACTTCGCACCCTGGTGTTAGTCGCTTGTAGTTCTGCTACAAATTCCTTCTGTGTCAGACTTCCTTTTGGTACTAAAATCTCCCCTACATGGAAAGCCTTGGTCACCTCCAGCAAATCTCCAACATGTTCCTTCTCTGTATTGGTCAAAAATCAGCTGGTCAATCTTGGCTACTCCGCGACTTTTGAGATAGGGAATCAGGGTTCGCTGGGCATTGCTGGTCGTCGCCTTTTCTTGCCATTTTTCGATTTTCTTATCAGATTCTGCCTTGCCGCCCACATCTATGAGAATGGTTTTCCCAGTTACATCCCGTAGGAAAATACTTTTCTCCCTGACCAACATCCAGCATGGTAATTTCATTTTCCAGTGGATGCTTGGTCAAGAAAAAAAGAGACCCACGACAAACAAGCCTAGTATTGCTAGTCTTTTGAAGTTTTTTCTCATATCATAGACCAAGGCTAGGGAAATAAGCAGTAACATTAAAACCAAGGAACTTGGTTGGCCAAAGACCAAGGGCCTACTTGCCATCTGCGATACCAAGCGAATGATGCTCTCCAACCATACAAAGACAAGGTTAAGCTGGGTGACTGGGTAAACAAAAAGACAGAATGAATAAGATAGACAAAAGTGGTAAGAAAACCAAGTCAAAAAGAAAGGAAAAAGACAAATGTTAAAAAGAATTGACCAAGGCTGAAATTCTGCAAAATAAAAGGACAAAATGGGCAATATTCCCAAGGAAATGATCAGACTTTCTCTGGCAACAGCCTTGAGCCCCTCCCCTTCTTTGCTTGTCATAGTCAAGATAAAAGCGTAGGCACAGGACAAGACACCTCCTGCTGTCAGGAAAAAGTTGGGCATGATGATAAAGAGGACAAAAACCGTTAAGGCAAAATTGTCCAAGCCCTTAACACCATGTTGGGCTAGTAATTTTTCTAAGAGACTACGAATGACCGAAGCTGAGAACCCTGTCAGACCTGCATAGATAAGGGAAAAAGGGTAGATTAGCCACTTCAACTTTTCTTGAGTCAAGCCCAATCGCAAAAGGAGCTTCTTAAACCCATCCATAAAAAATCCAACCTGCATACCCGACAAGGCAAAGAGATGGATAATCCCTAGACTAGAATAAAGCTCATTCATCTCCTCGAAGTCCGTATCCAAATGTCCTAGCAAGAGCCCCGTCATATAGTTTCGCATAGGATCTGGAAAGTGCGTCTTGATCCAAACAACAGCCTTTCGACGTAAACTGGACAGATTTTCTCCTATATCCCAACTGCTAATCTTTTTCATTGACTGGATACTCTTGATAGTCAAAGTTTGGTAAATCCCCTGAGTTTTCAGATAGGCTTGGTAGTCAAAGCCACCAAAATTTCTCTGGCCTTCTGGCTCGGACAGTTTTCCTTCTAGTTCTATCTCATATAGCTCTGTCAAGGCTTGAAATTGCTCTTTCTCCTCCTCGGACTGGAGTTTATAGTAAACTTGGAAAGTACGACCGTCAGTCTTGCCCCGAAAAGATAGACTATCTCCATTAACCTTAATAGTATCTGGTAAAATTCTCACCTTTTCAACATAAGCGACTAAGTTTTGACTTGCTTGAATCTGTTGCCAGTTTTGAAACAGAAACCAAAAGCCAAAGACTCCACAAATCGCTAGAACTTTGCCTCCAGATTTCCAAGGAAATTGAAAAAAGAGGCAGATCAGCAAAAAAACAAAGCCTAGTAAAGCAAGATAGGACGCTGAGAAAATGGCATAGTAAAGCCAAAGTAACAAAAAGCCCAGATAGATTAAGGGGATAGGAAGAGTCTTAATCCACTGTAACATAGTCTTTTAACTTTTCTATGGTCTTTTGCACCAATACCAGAGACCTTCTTGAGTTCGTCTACCGACTTGAATTTGCCATTTGCCTCACGATGGTCGATAATGTCCTGAGCTCGTTTCCCTCAAGTCCTTTGACCTGTTTGAGTTCTTCTAGGCTGGCTTTGTTGAGATTGACCTTCTTTTCTTTACTTGTCGAAGAAGTCGTTCCAGAGGCGATCTGCTGACTAGCTACTTCTTCCCCCTTTGTCGGGACGTAAACCAGAGCCTCGTCACTAACTTTCTGGGCTAAATTGAGCGACTTGCTATCTGCTTGCTCTGTCAAGCCACCAGCCTTCTGAACAGCATCATTGACCCGACTTCCTACTGGCAAATCATAAATCCCTGGCGATTTGACAGCACCTTTGACATCCACTGTAACCAAATCTTGTTCAGGGGACTCTTCCTTTTCTTCCTTCTTCACTTCTTTTTCAGACGATGAATCCTTTGAAACAGCTGCAACTTCAGCCTGCAAATTTGTTTCTTTCACAGATGTTTGTGAACTTGGTTTTAGCAGGAAAAAGCCGCCTAAGGCCAGACCCAAACCTGCACAGATGACAATGATTTTATACTCTTTGATTTTCTCGATAATTGCTTCCATATTTTCTCCTCTCTTTGATTATTCGTAAGAGGAAGAAAAAACAGTCGAAAATTTCTTTTCAACTGCTTATTTATTTGCAAAATAGTCTTCCTTGGTCAAGACATAATGAACTCTTGTAACGATTCGACCTGGTTCTTTTTGTCCATTCTGGCATAAGGTTCTTCGTGGGAAAAACGCATACCTGATTTCTCCATGACCTTGCCAGATGCAGGATTATCCTTGTCGTGAAGGGTAGTCAACTTGTTCATTCCAATCTTCTCAAAAGCCAGCTCAATCACGGCTCGAGTGGCTTCTGTTGTCAATCCTTGCTTCCAATACTTTTTATTGATAATGTAGCCAATGGCTGCCTTTTTTAAGACTGTGTCAATCTTGTGCAGGTCAATGGTACCGATAAACTGACCACTGCTTTTTAGTTCGATCCCCACCGTCCCAAGGGATTGGCCAAGTAGAATTGCGCAATATTGTTCTTAGTTTCTTCCAAACTTTGATTGGTTGGAAAAGTGTAGCGCGTATTTTCTCTGTCTGAAGCATACTGAAACATAGCTTCTGCATCGTCCATGGTTACAGGTCGGAGCAACAAACGTTCCGTTTCTATAGACGGATACTGGGAAAATTTCACAAATATTGATTCCATGCTTTTTCCTCTATTAAAAACTTGATTCTCACTAGTCTAGCATAAAAAAGAAGTTACAACAAGATGCGCTGACAAAGAATACCAAATAACTGATCTAGAGCAGAGGGCCCTCTAGTATTTGGAAGCATTTCTAAATGTTTCTTAAAATCAATAATTACATAATTCAGAGGCCTACTGACAATGAGGATTTATCTTTTTCTTTCCTTTTTGAATCTAATATTTACTTTTTATGACATAAAGAATAAAACTTCCCAAAATATCTAGTCCTATTGAGATTATAAATATTCTCCCAAACCAAATAAGCCAAAGGGGGTGTATGAACTAGGGCTAAAATAGCCTATATTATACATAATACCTAGGAATATTGAACAAAACAAAATCTCAAGGGAAATTCTAATCTTTGCTTTCTTCAAACTGAAATCCTTAAATAAATTCCGAAAAGTCTCTTTTTTTCTTAGGTACATCTTCCCAATACTCCTTGCTTTGAGTTTTTTTAGATATAAAAAGATAGGCGACTTCTGTGATGAGTTGGGAGAAAGCCATAGCTAAAAAAAGTATCGCTGTTAGAATTCCTAAAACTAGCGCAAACTTATCAGAAAGAACACCTCCTAGCATGGAAACTGTAAAAAAATAATGAGAAGAGAATTATTATTGTGGGCACTAAATTTCATAAAAATAATTACCCCATTGTTCTATTGATAGAAAAACCTTTTTAACTCTTTTTTAGCCAAAAAAATAGTGATAAACAAAAACCAACAACTGTACAGATTAACAAAAAAAGGAATGGTGTATAATGAACGTTCGTTATATTCTTGCAAATTAGTCCCTGAATAAACAAGAATAATATAAGATATAAGTATCAAAGATAAAAAAATACCTATATAAGATAAAAAGTAATAATATGGTTGATAAAAATCTGTCTACGATAAATAAATGTCATTCCTAGCGGAATAAAGGTTGCCACGACAAGATAAATAACATAAATCAAAACAAAATCAAAAAAAGTAATTTTTCCAAAGGATTTATTCCGTAGCCTTTTAACAAAATAAAAAAATATTGGAAAAAGCAGAAACAATGCTCAAAACGAAGGGCTCCTGCAAATGAAATAACCATCATACTTGCAGATGCGCGAGTGTTCGCTAAAGCTTTTAAAAATATACTTTATTTAATTCTTCAACATCTTTCACTGTTTTGTTCTTTCCTTTTTGAATCTGACATTTTACTTTTTATAACATAAAGAATAAAACTTCCCAAAAATATCCAGTTCTATTGCATAGATGAACAATTTGACACTCCAGACCAGCCAAATAGGTCGCTTAATGCTCTCATCTGAATAACCACTATAATTAATAATCCCTAATAATATTGCAAAAAGCTACCATCTCAAGTGGGATACGAATTTTTGCTTTCTTTTAAACTGAAACCCTAAATAAATCTCGAAAAAGTCTCTTTTTTCGTAGGTACATCTTCCCAATACTCCTTGCTTTGAGTTTTTAGGTATAAAAAGGTAGGCAACTTTCTGTAATTAGTTGAGAAAATGCATAGCTGAAAAGAAGAGTTCCAAGAATTCCAAAAAATAAGTATCAATTTACCTGAAAGAAGACCGCCTAGCATGGAAACTATAAAAAAATAATAAGAGAGAGTTCTTACTATAAACACTGGATTTTCGCAAAATAATTACCCATTGTTCTATTGATAGAAAAACCTTTTTTAGCTCTCTTTTTAGCCAAAAAAATACTGATAAATAAAAACTACAAATTGTACAAATAACTAAAAATGGAATAAAAAAATTGGAGAATATAGGGAGAATCCTATAGTAAATTCCTTCGTTGAAATGGAAGTCACTATAATCAAAAAGCATCATCAACTGCAGAGAAAAGTATATGACCATATAGACTAGTAGCAGAAAAATTGTTGACAAAATTTGCTTCTATATACAAAGAGACCAACTAATGGAATGAAAAAAATGCAATAATAAGATAGAAACAAGAAATCAAGAGTAAATCAAAGAACCAATTCATAAATGGATTTATTATAGCGACTGTATCAAAATAGTAATAAAAAGCGAAAATTTCTAGTGCTAATATAAATACTCCTGTCCATGAAATAACCATCATACTTGCAGATGCGCGACTATTCGCTAAACTTTTTAAAAATATAGTTTATTTGCATTCTGAATATCTTCTACTGTTTTTCTTGCATACTTAACCTCCTAAATTGACCTAACTCTAAATCCGTTTAATTAAAAAAATCATACCTTAATCAGCTTATTCTAATTTTTTTCAATAAATTAAAAAAATGTATAGAACTCAATCTTTCAATGAAATATCTTTTATTTTCTAATTCTTTTGTATAACTGTCTTAAAATCACGCTGCGTTTAATCAATTTGGTATTTAAAATAGTATATACAACAAAAATATGATGATAAAGTTAATACAAGACTAATATAATTACCTGAACTTATGAAAAATTGTAGCAGTCACTATGCCTATGAGCAAAAACAGATTATCGTTATATATAATATTAAAACATTCCTTTTTTTCTTGCTTTTAAAAAGTTTTTGATAGTTTCTTAAATCAATTTGAAATTCTTCTAACTCAATGACACGATTTAAAAACATAATAAAGTAATAAGCTACTACCAATACTAATGATAATATAAGCAAGAACCAAAGACAGTAGCCGAAAATCTGTTGGTACTTTCCCCATTTTTACTTATACTTCTAAAAACAATATATAAAAACAAAGAGCAATTGAACTGTAACCAGTAATGGCAGTTGCTCCAATAGTTTTATCCTTTGTTGGATATAAAAGTTGATGATTTTCATTGTTATAATAGACAGATTTTTTTCCTGATATATACCTAGGACAATGAAATTTTTAGTGTTACTTTTTCATAATTATCTTTCTCATTTATAAGTTTTATACAGTTCATTTATGATTTTTCCTCTTTGGAATATCTTATTATAAAAAGAACATAAAATATATAGTCATACATAAAATTGAAACAACTCCCCACGGAAGATTGCCATATGTGATAAAGAGATGTGCAAAAAATAGTATAATTAGTGGTAATATAATAAGAGATAAATAGGTCAAAAAAGATATTCTTTTCGCTCTCTTTAACACGAAGTCCCTCATTGCTTTTTCCTCTAATTGAAGTTTTTCAACTTGCCTCTCACGATGGTACGTAACATAACAAACAACAAAGGCTATTATAAAAGGAAATCAGGATGCCTATCATTAAAAATTGATATCTTTCCAGAATAGTTAAATAGTATTTGGAATTAACTTTTCCAATTATGACATAAATAATCATGATCAGCTACTGCCAGCAGTTTCCAAAAAAAGAAGTCTTTTTTTCTTGCTATGTATAAACTAGAATCTTTTTATCAAAAATAAACTGGATTTTTATCAATTGTTCCTATCGGAACCATATTTTTTTAAATATTTTTCATGTCTAATTACCATAATCGCAATATTTTTTTGTACAACATATGAACCACCTTAAATCTTTGTATTGGTTTCGTGTTTAATAACAATAGTGGGAACATAAAAAAATAAAATGGCTAAAAATAAAAAATATAGCACTCGATAGCCATAAATAAATTATTGAAAAAGCACTGGAAGAAGAAATGCCAATAATATAATTAGATGACTCTTAACTATATTTTTTTCTTCTCGTTTTTAAGAAAAGTTATCATATCAATGTTTGAAAGCACAAAAGGACTAATAACTAATTCTTCATTCAAAGCTGGTCTATAGAGAAGTTTTGGAGATAATAATCATTAGAAAAACCAAAAATCAAGGGACAAAAACCACTGAGCACCTGAACTTTTGTTACTTCTCTTACAAGAACATAAAGGATAAGTGTTGCTCCTGTTAAGAAAAGCGACAGGAGGCACTTTTAAACTTTGTTTTAGAATGACCTAAGAACAATTTGTCCGTTTTCTTATCAAAAACTGTTTCCCCTTCAAAATTACCAATTCCTACAAATTCAACGTCCTTTAACTTTATAATTTGATTTTTTTGTCCAAGAGAATCTCCTATTTTTTTCTTATCTGATACATACTCAAACATTGCTTCCGTATCATCCAAGGTTAGAAATCTGATCGATAAACGCTATTTCTCCACTATTGGATACTGGCTAGTTTTAAAAAGATTGATTCCATACAAACCCCCTCTCTTTACAAGTATTTTTCTACTAGCTTAGCAAAAAAAGCTCATCAAAAGCAAAAAGTTTTTCTTGATTTTTTTGAAACAGTTTTATATAAAATAAAAACATCACGATAATCGGGTTTCTCTGTGATGTTTGATTTTAAAAACCCGAATTTAGAAAAATGGAGTAAGCCTTTATGTTAATCGGAATTCCAAAAAGAAATTAAAAATAATGAAAACCGTGTTGCCCTCACACCTGCTGGTGTTTATAGCCTAGTTAGCCGTGGTCATCGCGTCCTTATCGAGACAAACGCTGGACTCGGTTCAGGCTTTACTGATGCTGACTATCAAAAGCAAGGTGCTGAGATTGTCGCTACTGCTGGTGAAGCTTGGGCAGCTGAGTTAGTCGTGAAAGTAAAAGAGCCATTAGCTTCTGAATATGGCTACTTGCGCGACGACCTGCTCCTCTTCACCTACTTGCACATGGCTGCTGCACCAGAGTTAGCAGATGCTATGCTAGCAGCAAAAACAACAGGAATTGCCTATGAAACTGTCCGTGACAGCCAAGGACATCTGCCACTCCTCGTTCCTATGAGTGAGGTTGCTGGTCGTATGGCGGTTCAAATCGGAGCTCACTTCCTTACCAAACAAGCTGGTGGCTCTGGTGTCTTACTTGGTGGTGTACCGGGTGTCCCAAAAGGAAAAGTAACCATCATCGGTGGCGGTGTCGTCGGTACACATGCTGCCCGCATCGCCCTTGGACTTGGTGCTCAAGTAACTATTTTAGATATTAGTGCTAAACGTCTTTCAGTCCTAGAAGATGTTTTCGGAAACCAAATCCAAACTCTTATGTCCAATTCATTCAATATCGAAGCAAGCGTGAAAGATGCTGATGTAGTAATTGGAGCAGTTCTCATCCCTGGTGCCAAGGCTCCGAAATTAGTGACAGATGAGATGGTCAAACAAATGCGCCCAGGATCTGTCATCGTTGACGTTGCTGTTGACCAAGGTGGCGTTATCGCAACAGCAGATCGTGTGACAACACACGATGAACCCGTCTATGAAAAACACGGTGTTCTCCACTATGCCGTTGCCAATATCCCTGGTGCGGTAGCTCGTACTTCTACCATCGCCCTCAACCAATGTCACCCTTCCTTACATCGAATCCTTGGCTGGAAAAGGTTTTAAGAAAGCAATCACTGAAGATCGAGGCTTACGCGAAGGAGTTACAACTTATCAAGGCTACTTAACCAGTCTTCCAGTTGCCCAAGGGCTAGATAAGGACCACACTTCGATTGATGAACTTGTCTAAAGACATTAACTAGTTAACATAAATACAAGAAAGAGCAGTCTCATCTCAACTGCTCTTTTTCTTGATTTTCTGGTATCGAAAAATATCCACAAAAAAATCATGTATTCTCTCAATTTTTCAATACCAACAAGAATGTTCCCAGAATGTAAAAACCAACGATTATTAAAAATTCCTATTCTTTAACCAAACTCCTCATTTTAAGTTGGAAAGTGGAGAAGATTACGATTTATCATACTGTTTCTTATAACTAGACTAAAAAAATAACAAATTTTTCTATTCTATACCATCTATAAACTAAAAGTCGCAAGAGAGACAGCGCTAGACTGAATTATCCTGCTCCAAAATGTCCCCACAGTATTGACTACTTGGTTAAATAGGTCTTCCTAAATTCACTCAACGACCGATAAAGATGCCATACGACTGCTATCGAGAAAAGTTTTTACCTGTCACCGGTTCCAACTGCATTCTTAACCAACATGAATCTAAAAGCTCTGTTTTAACTGCTGTTTGCATATCTTGGGAGGAGGAACGGACTATGGAGTGACGAATGTAACCAATCTTTTCCTATGATATTCCAAACAGAGAAAGACCAAATGAAGGGGCATTAAAATGGAAAAATGTTTAGTCCCTACAATAAAATCCCTATCCAAGATAATTAAGCAAAATGTTTTTATTTTTTTGTATTTTTGACAACTTTAAAGTTAGAATAGTCACTGGATATCAAAAGAAGAGAACCAGTACGACTCTCTTCAGAGTATGATTTCTTATTTACCAACAATAGTTGACCGAGACTCATTTTTCTTACAATTTACCTGCTACTGCATCCAAGAGTTCTTGAATTTTTCGCTTGGTTGCTTCCTCCTGCCATGGCCATGTCTGGTTTACCACCACCACGTCCATCGACGATTGGAGCCAATTCTTTGATCAGGTTTCCTGCATGAAGGTCCTTAGTCTTGCTAGCTACAAGAACATTGACTTTGTCACCGATAGCTGCAACTAGGACAAGCACGTCTGAGTAGTCTTTTTGTTTCCAGTTATCCGCAAAGGTACGAAGGGCACCTGCATCTGATACAGAAACTTGGCTTGCAATGTAACGGTGCCCGTTGACTTCCTTCACGTCCTTGAAGACATCGCCTGCGGCTGCGGCTGCGGCTTTTTCTTTCAATTCTGCATTTTTCTTTTGAAGCTGATGGAGTTGTTCTTGAAGCCCTTCCACCTTGTGGGGTACTTCTTTGAGTTGAGGTGCTTTCAATGTTGCTGCGACGGCTTTCAGAGCGTCTTCTTGTTCGCGATAGGCTTCAAAGGCTTCCTTACCAGTTACTGCCAAGATACGGCGAGTTCCTGATCCGATTCCTTCTTCTTTGACAATCTTGAAGAGACCAATCTCAGAAGTGTTGCCAACGTGGGTACCACCACAGAGTTCCACTGAGTAGTCACCGATGGTCACAACACGAACTTCCTTACCGTATTTCTCACCAAAGAGGGCCATAGCTCCCATTTCTTTAGCCGTGTCAATATCTGTTTCAACAGTTTCTACAGCAATTGCTTCCCAGATTTTCTCATTGACTTGTTGCTCAATAGCACGCAACTCTTCAGGAGTTACTGCTTGGAAGTGGGTAAAGTCAAAGCGAAGGAATTCGACTTCGTTCAGAGATCCTGCTTGTGTCGCATGGTGACCAAGGATATTGTGGAGGGCCGCATGGAGCAAGTGAGTTGCTGTGTGGTTTTTCATGACACGGTGACGACGATTGGTATCAATTGCCAAAGTATATTCTTGGTTCAAAGCAAGCGGAGCAAGAACTTCAACGGTATGGAGTGGTTGTCCATTTGGTGCTTTTTGAACATCTGTCACAGTAGCAACAAGATTTCCTGCAACATCCAAGATTTGACCGTGGTCAGCTACTTGTCCACCCATTTCAGCGTAGAATGGTGTTTCCGCAAAGATAAGAGAGGCAGTTCCTTCAGAAACAGCTTCTACTTCAGCATTGTCCGCTACGATAGCCACCAACTTAGAAGGCAATTGACTAGCATTGTAGTTGAAGACACTTTCCACTGTAATGTTTTGAAGGGTTTCATTCTGCATACCCATTGAACCGCCTTTGACAGCTGATGCACGCGCACGTTCTTGCTGTTCTTTCATGGCTGCTTCAAAACCTTCATGGTCTACAGTCATCCCAGCTTCTTCAGCGATTTCTTCTGTCAATTCAACTGGGAATCCATATGTGTCGTAGAGTTTGAAGACATCTGAACCAGCGATAACGCTTTGTCCTTTCGCTTTCAAGTCAGATACAATGGTTTCCGCAAAGTGTTGACCTGAGTGAAGAGTACGGGCAAATGACTCTTCCTCGCTCTTAACAATTTTTTCGATAAAGTCACGTTTTTCAAGCACTTCTGGGTAGTAGCTTTCCATGATTTTTCCAACAGTTGGAACGAGTTTGTAAAGGAAAGGCTCGTTGATTCCCAATTTTTGACCATGCATAGAAGCACGACGGAGCAAACGACGAAGGACATAACCACGACCTTCATTTCCTGGAAGGGCACCATCACCGATGGCAAATGAAAGTGAACGGATGTGGTCTGCAATAACCTTGAAGCTCATGTTGTCGCCATCTTGGTCGTAGACCTTACCAGACAATTTCTCAACTTCGCGAATGATCGGCATGAAGAGGTCTGTTTCAAAGTTTGTCTTGGCCCCTTGGATAACTGCCACCAAACGCTCCAATCCAGCGCCCGTATCAATGTTCTTGTGCGGCAATTCCTTGTATTCACTACGAGGAACAGCAGGATCCGCGTTAAATTGTGATAAAACAATGTTCCAGATTTCGATATAACGGTCGTTTTCGATATCTTCTGCAAGCAGACGAAGACCAATATTTTCTGGGTCAAAAGCTTCCCCACGGTCAAAGAAGATTTCTGTATCAGGTCCAGAAGGTCCCGCACCGATTTCCCAGAAGTTGTCCTCGATCGGGATCAAGTGACTTGGGTCCACTCCCACTTCAATCCAGCGGTTGTATGAATCTTTATCATCTGGATAGTAGGTCATGTAAAGTTTTTCAGCTGGGAAATCAAACCATTCTGGGCTTGTCAAGAGTTCATAAGCCCAAGTGATAGCTTCATCACGGAAGTAATCTCCGATAGAGAAGTTCCCCAACATTTCAAACATAGTGTGGTGACGAGCCGTTTTTCCGACATTTTCGATGTCGTTGGTACGGATAGCTTTTTGCGCATTGGTAATCCGAGGATTTTCAGGGATGATGGTTCCGTCAAAGTATTTCTTAAGGGTTGCTACCCCAGAGTTGATCCACAAAAGAGTTGGGTCGTTTACAGGAACTAAGCTAACTGAAGGTTCTACAGAGTGGCCTTTGCTTGCCCAGAAATCTAGCCACATTTGGCGAACTTGAGCACTAGATAGTTGTTTCATAATATCTCCTTATTTACTTGTTTAATTTGATTGGCTTTCTAGCATCTCCACATAGTCAATCGCGACACAGAGGGAAATGACTAAATCTGCATAAGAGTCTTCAAGAACAGTTACAGTATAAGTTGAGGTTAAATGGAAAAATTTCTTTCCTAATCTCGGCGATAAGTCGATCACGATCATCTAGCAATTTGAAATTCAAATCCCAGATATTGCCCTCGATACGAAGCCCCAGATTATCAAACTCATACTTATCTCGAAAGAAGGTCAACTTCTTACGAATGACGAAATTTGAACCGTCCCGTAACTGAATGTTAAAGCGAGGAAGCAAAGTAAAAAATTCTTTGCTGATTTCACTGACTTGCTCACCATAGGCGTCATAGATGGTAAAGGTTTTAGGAATTTGGAAAAAAGATCCCTCCACCTGATAGTTCACTACTCCTCTATCATCCTTGATATCAAAGCGTTCGCCTCGAGACGAAACTTTTGTTTCACGAGAAATGTCTTCATAAACACCTCCAAAAATCAAAAGACAAGCTCATATCACGAAGGGCGAAAAACCGCGGTACCACCTTCATTCAATGAACTTGTCATTCTCAAAATCTTATGCAATTGTATGATTGAGTAGCACGACTTCCTAGCTTAGATGGCTCGCAGCACCGCCATTTCTCTGGACTAAGGCAACTGAAAATCAATTCTCAACTTTATTATTATATCGTTTTTGGAGGAGTTCGTCAACTGGAAATGATCCTCATTTAAGAACCCCGATTCCCTACTTCCCTGATTACTTTTTCAGGATATATTTTTCTTACTAATATCACTCTCTTTATCCCAACTTTTTATCCCACATTTTCGAATTGCTAAAGATAGCTACGAAAATATTTTGCAAATATAAAGAACCCTATCACCGAATGTATGGAGTCAGTTGTTAGGTATTGTCGATCCAAACCATTCTTTAGAGAGAATAGTATAACAGTTTGATGAACAGTCAAAAAGATTGACTGAAACTTTTTGAAAAAGGTAGACATTTTCATTATTTGTTACCGTTTTCTATTAAGATGAGATTAGTATACTACTAGGCAAGCAAATAAGCAACTAGAATATCTAAAGATACCGTTACAAAAATTACCTTCTATTAAAAAAACGAACCAGCGTCAACTGATTCGTTTCATGATGATAACTCCTACTTCCTATACATTTTTAAACTGTAGGAAGAGGTCACTATATTTTCCTGTCCATTTATGGTCAAACTTCTCATAAACTTCTAGTTTTTTCATGGTATCAGCATCTGGATAGAAGGACTTGTCTTCTTTGGTCTCCTCAGGGAGCATTTCCTTGGCTGGTAGGTTTGGTGTTGAGTAGCCCACATACTCCGCATTTTTCAGAGCATTTTCGGGTTTCAACATAAAGTTGATAAAGGCATAGGCTGCATCTTGGTTTTTCACGGTTTTGGGAATGACCATGTTATCAAACCAGAGATTGCTGGCCTCAGTCGGAACGACATATTTAAGGTTAGGATTTTTCTCCAACATCTGGCTGGCTTCTCCTGAGAAGGTCACCCCGATAGCAGCATTGTTCTGGATCATGTAACCCTTCATCTCGTCTGCCACAATGGCCTTGATATTTGGAGTCAGTTTGTAGAGCTTATCTACTGTCTCTTCCAACTGTTGAGGATCCTTTGAGTTGAGGCTGTAACCAAGTGAGTTAAGCCCGAGTCCCAGCACCTCACGCGCCCCATCAAAGATCATGATGGAATCCTTACACTCTGGTTCCCAGAGGTCATCCCAATGCTCAGGGGCCTCCTCTACCATGGTTTCATTGTAGACAATTCCCAAGGTTCCCCAGAAATAAGGAATGGAGAATTTATTACCTGGGTCAAAAGACTGGTTGAGGAACTCAGGTCCTATATTTTCGATTCCTTTCTCGATCAGCAAGACGGACTAGCCACTCAGGAACAGGCACATTTTTCCTAATGCCTTGTTACTTCTCACAAAGGGCGCAGGATCGACTTGAATCATTGATACAAAAACCATCTGAAACCTCAATCTTTAAAAATATCACTTGGAGTAGGCAGTGCCATCACCTCATTGATATAAGAAGCTAAAACATTTTCAAGTATTTCACGAGCATTTTTCATCGCTTCATCGATATTTTTTCCTTCTGTACCACCGCCAAATTCTGGGAATTCTACCCAATATCCTGTTCCTTCTTTATGAAAAAAATAGCTGGATACGTTTTTAATATTCTACTACCTCCGATATGAAAAAGACTTAGAATGTAAAAATTACAATCCTAAATCTTTGAGAATCTTTCTAATTCCTTCCCCAAAATCTTCATTTCCATGAACTGGAATCGTGACAAGATAAGAAAAACCTCTTTCTTAAAAATGATGATGACTTCCCTTGACGAATTTCAACCCATCCATTCTCAAGAACTAGTTTCACCGTTTCTTTACCTGTAAGTGGCATATATCGTTGTTACCTCCTTACATTTTACTATTATACGCATTATGCGCATATTTGTCGAATTAAAACAAACCACTTTTCTCAATAAATACAAAATAAAAATAGACCAGTTTCCTGATCCACTTTTATTCTATATTGGTCACACTTTGGTCAAAGATTCCAAAAAATACTATCCTATTTTAAAAACTAAATTGTGATGGTCACCTTTAAACCAACACTTTAAATATTCTTTTGCTTCTCTTTACATTTCTAAAAATGCCCCTGCATGGATTTGGGAGGCTTTTTCATCTTGAAAGAAATTAAAAATATTGAATTATAAGTGATTTTAGGGAAGTACTTTTTAGGTATTTCCAATGTCATAATTTAAAAAAATGGGAGCAAAAAGTGAGGCAAAAACGATTGACTTACATCTGGTTTGAAAACCTATAATACCTAATGATTATGCTATACTAGATATATAGTGTTGTTATCAATAAATATCATTGCGAGACTAAATCGGAGTATAAAATGGACAAACAAATTAATGAAAAAATTCGTGAGATTGCACAGAGTGTTAATGAGACAATACCAGTAGCATGGGATAATCTTTTTATTAACATAAGTTTAGCTTTTTGATGGAGGAGGGTATATTATTTCTTTAATGAAGAGGGGAAAAATGAGTATATCTACAATCTATATATTCCAAAAGCGGTATGGTATTCCTAATTTAGAATTTCGGAATCAAGAAAGACGCACCTTTAGATTAGCTTGGGAGTTGAGAGAAATTTTTTTGAGAAAGAAGGCCAACCTTTGTGGACTTCTTGTACTATAAAAAGTAATTGGCACGAAATTATCTGCTGAATTTGACTATGCACCTTGGAATGAAAGTGATTATAGTCCAGGTCAACAAATGGACTTTTTGAATATAAATATCTCGGAAAGCAACCAGCTAATGAAAAAAAGAACTAGAACAGTTCAAGGCTATGGAGGCCTTCCAAAGAGAGCATAATGGCAAATAGTTTACTTGAATAAGAGTAATCAGACCAGATTAGTGAGGAAATTCAATGGTTAAATTTTTCAAAAAAATAGATAAACAACTAAAAAGAATTGAAAAAAGTTCAGCGCAATGCAGCAAAAAAATTACAATTAAAGTCTCGAGATTGGGCCTATTTCAACAAAGTGGGAGACTATTTAGTTTCGTATATGATTGATATTAATTTCCCCGATAATAAGTTTCGTCTAATCATTCGTCCTTATATCAAACCCTATATCATTGATGATATTTTTTTGGGAGGTCTTTGATATGGCGAGTAATTCTCAAGCACCTATGAGTCTTCGAGCGGTTGGGGCTTTTTACAGTAGATACCTTTACGTTACCAACTAAGATCGCCGAAGAAGACTGGACGATGGAGGATCTTGACTTAGAAAAGGTTGAAACCAAGGTTCTCGAGGTGCTCTCAGAGACCCATGAAGAAGTCTTGAAACTTATCAGTAGCTTCTCTGATTTTGAAGATTTTTATACTTATGTGGTCGAGAATGCACCAAATCCTGCCCGTCATGACTTGATGGGAATGCTATTAATGATCCACCGAAAGCAGTATGCAGAGGCGCTCCAAATGGCAGAAGATTTGATCACAAAGCGTCAACTTGGAAAATTCCAAAATAAAAAGTAAATGGATTAATGAATATATTGTGGATTATTGTAAAGAAAGGTTAGAAAAATGAGTGTATTTGAAACAGACCAAATCGACACAATGGGAGTCGTAAATGGCAACCTGGAGTTATTGATTATTGATACCTGTAATTGGGAGTTTGAAGATGAGCATTTTGACTTGCTGGAGGACAAACTGAACAATTACCTACTTTATCTAGATAATAAACAATACGTAGCGAAATACGGAGATAATTTTGATAAGATCATTATCTCCATTCACTTCATGTACGACTTGATTGAAGATGCAGTCAAGTTTTTAAATGTCGTTTCGCAACAACTTGCAGAAAGTGGCTATACCCTTCATATCCACCTACCAGAATAAACCCCAAACCACCCTCGCGGTGGTTTTTCTTAGCAGTTTGATCGGGGCTGATACATATGGTTTGTGGTATACTAATCTTGTTGTGATAGACTGGGATGGTGTTGGCTGACAAGAGATTGAGGTCAATAGTATTGTCAATCAATTAGATGAAATGGCTAAGAAAAATGAAGTGAGAAAGTATGTTTAGAGACAAATATAAGGATGAAAAACTATTTTCAGAAAAAGTATGATTTTTAATTTCAAAAACATTTGAAAGGAGAGAAGGAAAAAGAACATAAAGAACGTGTCTTACCGCAATATATAAATAGATATTATTTATCTCAGTCGGGTTATGCTGAAAAATTATTGCGAATAAATTATTCCCTAGGACATTCGTTAGATGAAGTGTTTAAATGGTTAAAGAAATTAGTCTCAATTATTATCAGAAATACTATCAAACTAGAGGAAGTATTTACACACTAATTGATTACTTATCTCTTGCTGTTCTATTCGAAGACCGCAAAGAGGAATTTATCGAAGACGTTGAGAAAAATTTTTAGTAAGTATCAGTCTTTCGTAGATGCGGATGAGCAATATGAGGACAGCTTCATCGAAACACTTGCCCTCTACTTGTTAAAGGGGCGAAGTTGAAATTTCCACTCGCATTTGGAATACCTGAATATGATTGGAAATGATGCAGATAGTGTCATTGAAGCACAGAAATTCTGGTACTATGCCCACTCAGAAGCATCATGGTATGACACACATAAGACAGAGGACGCCTATTATGGTTACTGGAGTTTTGATACCGCTGCCCTTTGCAAGATGCGTGGTATCTATGATGAACGTCTCAAAGATTTGGATTTCTTTCCTTACGACTTATTAGTTCAAGAAGAAAATTGATAGTAAATACAACCACCTTTGAGGGTAGTTTTCTTGTGGTTTGACCAAAGCTGATACATATGGTTTGTGGTATACTAGTATTAAAATATCATTCAGACTAGATAAGTAAGTATATTTTTCATAAATAGAAAGAGGTATGTATGTTTTTTCTTAGACGACGTCGTGTCTTTATTGGCGAATGTGATGGTCAGGCGGTCTATTATGACCAAAAGACCGGAGAGGCTTTAGCTGCTCCTAAAAAGTAAGTTGCTCAATACTGAAAAAAAGCTGGTGGAACGAATGCCTTTATTCCTGAATTGGTAATTCTCTTACTAGCAGGTGGACCTGCAATTTCGGGCTTCTTTTCCCTCAAGTTTATTGGTGTCTATAACTGGTTTAGTCTAGCTTGTATTTTTCTATTTTGGTTGATGCAGTTTTTCTCGTTGGTTGCTTTACTTGAACGAGCACTCTATAAAAATGTTCGCAAAGCACAGCCGACGACAGAGAAAGTTTTTTTACTATGCAGCATCTCATAATTTGTTGGTGAAAAAAACCAGTTTGATCCCGAGACAACTGGGTACTCTAGCTTTTCGATTTGCCCGCTTTGCAGTAGATATTGTCTCTATCTTTTACTTTTTGTATTTCCTGACCATTCCTCTAAAATTTGGTCAACCGATTGATGTAGGCTATGGTTTGTGGGTTGCCGGCTTATTATTCTTTTCAGTATTTCTTTTTGTATAATCAAAACAATCCAGTTCGTTTTGTGAAGATCGTGAGATTATATAGCCAAGGAAAAGTACGATTTAAAGAAGAAGCAGAGAGTTGAACAACTATCTAGAGAAATTTCCCCTAAATACCTAGAAGATTCTTTTAGAAATACAAAAAAGCCTTGATAACCAAGGCTTTTTCCTGTTGATTTAGATGCCCCTGCAGGGATCGAGACCTGCAACTACTCCTTAGGGAGGGAGTTGTTATATCCATTGAACTAAGGGGAGCTAGAGAAAAAAACTCTGCTAGGTAGCAGAGTTTTTAGTCGAATTAACGACGGTTTCTTTGATACGAGCTGCCTTACCTTGAAGTGCACGCAAGTAGTACAATTTCGCGACGTACTTTACCGTAACGAACAACTTCGATCTTTTTCAACACGTGGAGTGTGGATTGGGAAGATACGCTCAACACCTACACCGTTAGAGATTTTTACGAACTGTATGGTTTTCTGAGATACCAGCACCTTTACGTGCGATAACAACACCTTCAAAAATCTGGATACGTTCACGGTTACCTTCGACAACTTTCGCGTGTACACGAACAGTGTCACCAGGACGGAATGATGGGATATCTGTACGAAGTTGACCTTCAGTCAAGCTTTGGATTAATGGATTCATTTTATTCTCCTATCTTTGTCAATCTTGAGGAACCTTCCTCAGCGGATAAACTGTATTTTTGTGCGTCCATTACACACAAGATACAGTTTACCAAATTTCCACCTAAAAGTAAAGAAATTTATAGCAGAATTCCTAAAAAAATCGCTAGAAAACCACCTATGTAGGTTAAGAGTAAATAGCTATAAAATACCTTCTTGTCACTAAGTAGTCTTTGCAGCTCATCATTCAAGGTTGAAAAGGTCGTCAACCCACCACAGAAACCTGTCGCTAGGATAGCGTAGACTTCCTTGGACTCCACATGGTTGTAGAATAAGCCAATTAAAAAACAACCGAGAAGATTGGCTATGAGAGTTCCTAGGGGCAATTTCGAGGATTGATTGTATCGGGAAAAGAAATAGCGCACTAGGGCTCCAAAGCCACAGGCGATTGCAAGATAGATGATTACCATTTCTTCCTCCCTAGAAAATAAGCCAAGAGCAAGCCTCCACCGATACTCAAAAGCAAATACATGACTAAACTAAGATAACGCCCGGTATCAAGCAATTTCACAGCATCCAGGAGCAGGCTAGAAAAGGTTGTTAAACCACCACAAAAGCCTGTACTCAGCGCCAAAACCAAACCTTTACTGCTTCCCTTATAGACCAGATAGCCTTTTACCAGATAGACCAAGCAGAAAATTCCCAGATAGTTGACAAGGAGGGTTCCCCAAGGAAATTCAGGACTGGCTGGCAACTGACTAGATATAAGATAGCGGACAAGGCCACCCAACATAGCAGCTAAAAAAATCCATAGCGGATAGAATTGCTCTTTTTTCATTTGATGTTTTGATCCTGATAATCACGCGAACGTTTGAGTATGTCCGAAAAAGTTGCGACAATAGTCTCCTGATAGCGCTTATCCTCTACACGACTTCTGACTTTTTCAAAAATAACTTCTTCTCTCTTAGTATCTAAGATTGCCTTACCAGATGCTTTCTTATAAGCGACAACCCCTTCAACTAAGTGCATCCGTTCTTCTAGGAGCTTGACGATTTGGTCGTCTATTTGATCAATTTCTTGCCGAATACTATTTAAATCCATAGTGTCTCCTCCTTTATTTGAATTATTGTATCAAAAAGCCACCAAATAGGCTAGTGAAATCCCAAATAACTAATAAAAACGCACTGACTCTTCCAGTCAGCGCAGCTTGATTCTTATCCTACTTTTTGCAGCTAATTCTTCTGCGAATTGTTCCAAGCGTTCGATATCTTCTTCTTCAGCAGAAAGATCGACTTTAACACCTCTGAACCTTTTTCTGCTCCTGTCGCTACAAAAACGCGATCAAAGTCATCAACAGCCTTACAGAATTCGTCGTAGAAGGTGTCACCTGAACCGACCACTCCGTAAATTTTACCATTCAAGTTGAGGTCTGCTAGGTCTTCGTAGAAGTCCATCATCTCATCTGGCAACTCTCCATCGCCATAAGTATAGGTCGCAACGATTGCGATGTCAGCTTCCAAGAAGTCTGAAGCGTCAACAGTCGTACATTCATCCACATCGACATCCAAACCCAAGTCACGCAATTTATCTGCAACAATATCTGCAATTTCTTCGGTATTACCGGTCATACTGGCAAATACAATTTTTGCTAATGCCATATCGTCCTCCTCAATTTATCTTTCTCCATTATATCATATCTTTTTCATTTTAAAAATTAAAAAAATTCTTGTGCTACAATGAAATGAGAAAGAATTGAGGTTATTTATGGAAATTTGCCAACAAATTTTAGAGAAAATCAAAGAATACGATACCATCATCATTCATCGTCATATGAAACCAGACCCTGATGCCTTGGGAAGTCAGGTGAGCTTGAAAAGCCTTGCTCAATCACCATTTTTCCAGAAAAAGACCATCAAAGCTGTCGGTTATAATGAACCGACTTTGACATGGATGGCGGAAATGGATACTGTCCAAGACAGTGACTACCAAGGAGCTCTTGCTATTATTTGTGATACAGCGAATCGTCCTCGTATCGATGATAAACGCTATGAACAAGCTGATTTTACCATCAAGATCGATCACCATCCAAATGATGATATCTATGGTGACCTATCTTGGGTGGATACAAGTTCAAGCAGTGCCAGTGAGATGATTACTCTATTTGCTCAAGAAAATCAGCTAGCTTTGTCTAGTGAAGCGGCACGACTTCTCTATGCAGGAATTGTCGGGGATACAGGGCGTTTTCTCTACCCGTCAACTAGTGCTCGTACCTTTAGAATAGCTGCCCAGCTCCGAGAAGTTGATTTTGACTTTGCTGGATTGTCTCGTCAGATGGATACCATGAGCTTCAAGATTGCAAAACTTCAAGGCTACATCTACGACCATCTAGAAGTTGATGAGAACGGAGCTGCTCGCGTTCTTCTCAGTCAAGAAATCTTGAAACAGTACAATGTTACCGACGCTGAAACCGCAGCGATTGTCGCTGCACCAGGAAGAATCGATACCGTTAAGGCTTGGGCTATCTTTGTTGAGCAAGCTGATGGCCACTTCCGCGTTCGTATGCGCAGTAAAATCACTCCTATCAATGAGATTGCCAAACAACACGATGGAGGGGGACATCCATTAGCTAGTGGCGCCAATTCCTATAGTCTAGAAGAAAATGAACAAATATACAAAGAGCTTAAAGATGCTCTGCAGATTCATCAAGGCTAAGAAAGAATTTTCTTGGCCTTTTATATGCACTATTCTTAAAATATACGGTTTCTTTGTACCTCAGTTTATGGTATAATAAGTCAAACTGAAAAAGGAGACTTAGTAATGGAAAAAATCGTTTGTTTATCCTCATTTCTGCTGGAGTAGCAATCCTTGGTTCTCTCTTGCCATGGGCTAGTATAAATGCAGGGTGCTTTTTGGGTCCTATAGTATGAATGGTTACCAAGGAGATGGGTGGTTTGTCATTATCGCAGCTATTGTATCTATTGTTCTTGCGTGCTTGAATAATATGAATAAAGCAATGTCTAAAGGGTTCTCAATTGGTGTCATTGTTTCGGGTGCAATTGCAACTCTCGTCACACTAATTAATCTTTTTAATGTAAATAAGTACATGTCTAACTTTGGTGGATATGGCATTTCAATCGGCTTTGGTTTGATTCTGGCTCTTCTTGCTAGTATTGCACTAGTTGTAACTGGTCTCTTGGCAATGTCAGGTGGTAAAATTACAAAAGAGTCATTTACTGAATTAGCTGAATCTGGAAAAGATTTTGCTCAAACAGTCGGACGTGTAACAAGCTCTACCGTAAAAACTGCGGTCGAAGAAATCAAAAAAGAAACTCAAGAACATAAAAAAGAAGAGACTACAGCTGAAAAAACTGAAGCTGAAGCAGAGAAAAAAGAACAAAAAGAAGAAGCTACGAAACCAGCTAATGTCGAAGCTGAAACAGCAGCAGAAAACACAGAACCTATTAAAGAAGAAACTGCTGAAGCTGAAACAGAAACTAAAACTAAAACTAAAACTAAAACTAAAACTAAAACTAAAACTGAACTAGCTGAAAAAAAGAGACTGTTGAAGAAAGTGAATCAGTAAAAGAAACAGCCGAAGAAGAAACAACTGAAACTAAAAAAATGAAGAGAAAGAAGAACAAAAAGATCCAAGTCAAGTGGACCAATAATTCTTCTAATATCACCTCAGTAAAAAACTGGGGTGATTTTTTTATCAATATTTTTAATAAAAATCAGGGAAAAAGACTTGCCAAACTTTTTCAGAATCTGATAGACTAGTATGGTAACAATCTATGGCTCGCAAAAGAGACCATGGCAGAAAGAAATATTGCAAAATGAAAAAAGATATCCATCCAGAATATCGCCCAGTTGTCTTCATGGACACAACTACTGGTTTACAAATTCCTTAGCGGTTCAACTAAACGCTCTAACGAAACTGTTGAGTTCGAAGGCGAAACTTACCCATTGATCCGTGTGGAAATTTCATCAGACTCACACCCATTCTACACTGGACGTCAAAAAGTTCACTCAAGCAGATGGACGTGTGGATCGTTTCAACAAAAATACGGTCTCAAATAATGATAAAAAGAACAGTTTCAACTGTTCTTTTTTACTTCTTTTATGAATCAACTACGACTACTTCCTCTTTACCAATCTTCCCGATGCCGAGACTTGACTTTCAAAACCACTCTTAAAAAAATATCGAAAAAGAAGCTTAATATTGAGAATGGTTAAGATAATTGAAACTGCGTAACCTAGGATTGTGTTCCACTTGGCATTGGTAAATTCTCCCATCAGTGACTTCTTAGAGGTCAGATAAATCAAGGGGAAGATTGAAAACGGAAGAGCGATCGAAAGAAAGACCTGTGAATAGACCAATAACTGATCCAAGGTTTTTTCTTGATGCCCAAACAAAACGGCGACTATAATCACAGGGAGTAAGGCAAAAAAATCCGTGTACCGATACGGATAATCCACTGAGGTAATTTCAGATGCAAGAAACCTTCCATGACAATCTGTCCAGTCAATGTACCTGTAATAGTTGAATTTTTGCCCACTTGCTAAGAGGGCCAGAGCAAACAAAGTTGACAGAGTTGAGCTGGCTATCGCTCCTGCTATTGTCGAATCTTGTAAAGCATTGTACATTTGAGAGAATGCCGAAATTTCAGACGCATGACCAAAAAGAGAGATGCTCCTAAAAATGAAAGTAAGGAATTGACAATAAAGGCTAAGGGACAACTGAAGATTTGAGTCCCAGGTCATAAAAACGCACAGCTTTTCGAACGTCCTTCTTATCTTTGTGGTTGATTTTCCTTGTTTGGGATAGGGACGAATGAAGATAGAGATTATGGGGCATGACTGTCGCACCTACAATCCCTAGAGCCAAGGTCAGTTGACTCTCATGTCCTGGCAGGGGACTTTCAAATAAAGTTGAAGTCGGTAAATAACCACCAAAATATCCCTGAATACTTGGATTGGATAAAGCCACTAGATAAGCAAATATACCTAATATGGTTAAGATAAGAGTCGTAACGATGGCTTCAATTTTTTTGAAGCCAAATTTCATCAATAACAACAAAAGAAATACATCTAAAAACGGTTAGGGAGGATAGCAACCATAATCGGTATTTTTAAACAAAAAGATTTAAGGCAATCGCTGAACCTAAAACCTCAGCCAAATCTGTCGCCATTAAAGCTAATTCTAAAATCACCCACAGACTATAACGGAGCCACTTGGGAGCATGATGAGCTGTTGCCTGCGCTAAGTCCATCCTCGTCACGATACCAAGCTTTCCAGCCATTTGTTGTAACTGCATAGCAATGATGGATGAAATCAAAATAACAAATAAAAGGCTATACTTGTAGGAAGCACCACCAACCACACTGGTGATCCAGTTTCAGGATCCATATAACCAACTGCTACAAGAGCGCCAGGTCCTAAAAATGCTTTTTAGATTTTTGCCAAAAAATGGTTGTTATTTGGAGTTTCAATAGATTGGTTGATCTCAGAAAGAGACTTTCTTGTAAGAAGACATCGAATTTTACACTTTCTAATCTGTCTTTACCTATTTTCTTAATGGTGTTTTTGAAAATACAATGAAAAATAATTTACTTATTTCCAATTCTTCCTTATTATATCACATTTTGGAATGATTCTTAAGGAAAGAATGATAGTTGAAATAAGCAAGATCTATATTGCAAAAAGCCAGCGTTTTCTACGCTGACTTTTTAACTGTGAAAATTTTTTCCCAACTAGATTGCTTCTGTGACAAAGCTACGGCTTTCCAGCACTTTAAGCATGGCATTAGCAGTATCTAAAGCTGTAAAGAGTGGCACACCGTGTTCAATGGCTGAACGACGGATTTGCTCACCATCTTCGTCAGCAGTTCGTTTGGTTCCGACAGTATTGATGATTGCTTGAGTTTTTCCTTTGCGGACAAAACTTGGGATATCCTGTTCATCATCACCAATCTTACCAACAGGTTGGGCTTCGAGTCCATGATTGGCAAAGAAGGCTGCTGTCCCTTCTGTCGCGAGGATACCATAACCGATATTTTGGAAACGACGAGCCAAGTCCAAGGCTTCATCTTTGGCATCATCAGCGATGGTAAAAACAACATTTCCAAAGGTTGGCAAGTGTAGGTAGGAAGCTTCAAAGGCCTTATAGAGAGCTTTTTCCAAAGTAGTATCAGAACCCATAACTTCCCCTGTTGACTTCATTTCAGGCCCGAGTAAGCTGTCTACTTTAGCTAGTTTCGTAAAGGAGAAGACTGGCGCCTTGATATGAACGCGAGTGCTTTCTGGATAAAGGCCATCTTGGTAGCCAAGTTCTTCAAGACTTTGACCAAGAATGAGCTTAGTCGCTACCTGAGCCATAGGAATATTGGTTACCTTAGAAAGGAAGGGCACCGTACGGCTGGCACGTGGGTTAACCTCAATAACGTAGACTTTTTCATCCTTGATGACAAACTGGATGTTCATCATACCAAGACAGTTAAGACCAATTGCTAGGGCGTTTGGTGTAATCTGCGATGGTTTCTTGTACCTTTTGCGACAAGGTTTGGGGTGGGTAAACGGCCATTGAGTCACCTGAGTGGACCCCAGCACGTTCGATATGTTCCATGATACCAGGGATGAGGACATTCTCTCCGTCTGAAATGGCATCAACTTCGCACTCTTGTCCAACGATATAAGAGTCAACAAGCACTGGGTGGTCTGGACTAGCCTTAACAGCAGTTCGCATGTAAGAACGAAGGTCTTCTTCGTTTTCAACAATTTCCATGGCACGTCCACCCAAGACATAAGATGGGCGAACAAGGACTGGGAAACCAATCTTGCGTGCTGCAAGTACTGCTTCTTCTTCGTTGGTTGCTGTCTGTCCTGGTGGCTGTGGAATATCCAAGTCTTTAAGGGCTTGCTCGAAGAGGTCACGGTCTTCCGCGCGGTCCAAGTCAGCGACTTGTGTACCAAGGATGGTCACACCTGCTTTTGCCAAAGGCTCCGCAAGGTTGATGGCTGTTTGACCACCAAACTGAACGATAACACCTTTTGGTTGCTCCAAGTCAATGACATTCATGACATCTTCGAATGTCAATGGTTCAAAGTAGAGCTTGTCAGACACAGAGAAGTCTGTCGAAACGGTCTCTGGGTTTGAATTCATGATAATAGCTTCATAACCAGCAGCCTGAATAGCCTTAACTGAGTGAACAGTTGCGTAGTCAAACTCAACTCCTTGCCCGATACGGATAGGACCAGAACCTAGGACTAGTACAGATTCCTTGTCAGACTTAATAGACTCATTTTCCCAACCATAGGTTGAATAGAAATAAGGAGTTTCTGATTCGAACTCTGCGGCACAAGTATCTACCATCTTGTAAACTGGGACAATCTTGTTTTCCAAGCGAAGTTGACGAACTTGATCAGCTGTTGTTTTCCAGAGTTCAGCAATCTTACGATCTGAGAATCCATTTAATTTAGCTGTTTTCAAAACTTCTAAATCTTGTGGATGGGCGCCCAATTCTTGCTCAATTTCAAAGATATGCAAGAGTTTATCAAGATAGAAGATATCAATCTTGGTCAATTCTGCAATTTCTTCTGGTGTGTAGCCACGGCGAATGGCTTCTGATACGTAGAAGAGACGGTCATCTTGAGCCTTAACAACTTTTTCAATCAAGGCATCATCTGATACAGATGAAAGCTCTGGCATTTCATTGTGGTGCACCCCAATTTCAAGGGAACGACAAGCTTTAAGAAGTGATTCCTCGATGTTACGACCAATTGCCATAACTTCCCCAGTTGCCTTCATCTGGGTACCAAGACGACGTTCACCCTTTTCAAACTTGTCAAATGGGAAACGCGGGATCTTAGCAACGACGTAGTCAAGGGCTGGTTCAAACATAGCATAGGTTGAACCTGTAACTGGGTTAATCACTTCATCCAAGGTCAACCCTACCGCAATCTTGGCAGCCAATTTGGCGATTGGGTAACCTGTTGCTTTCGAAGCAAGGGCTGACGAACGCGATACACGGGGGTTTACTTCGATAACATAGTACTTGAAACTGTGAGGATCAAGTGCTAGCTGAACATTACATCCACCTTCAATCTTGAGGGCACGAATGATGTTCAAGCTCGCGTCACGTAGCATTTGGTTTTCATAGTCTGACATGGTTTGCGCAGGGGCAAATACAATGGAATCCCCTGTGTGAATCCCAACTGGGTCAAAGTTTTCCATGTTACAGACAACGAGGGCATTGTCAGCTGAGTCGCGCATGACTTCGTATTCGATTTCCTTGAAACCTGCAATGGAACGCTCAATCAAACATTGGGTAACAGGTGACAACTTCAACCCATTTTCAGCGATTTCACGCAATTCTTCCTCATTGGCACACATACCACCACCAGTACCGCCAAGGGTAAAGGCTGGACGGACGATAACTGGGTAACCGATTGACGCAGCAAAGACTACCGCTTCTTCAACTGTGTTGACAATTTCAGATTCTGGAATTGGTTGTTCAAGCTCTTCCATCAATTGTTTAAAGAGGTCACGGTCCTCCGCTTGGTCAATAGCAGATAGTTTAGTACCGAGAAGCTCGACACCAAGCTCATCTAAGATACCATTTTTTGACAATTCCATGGCCATATTGAGACCTGTCTGACCACCGAGTGTTGGTAGCAAGGCATCTGGACGTTCCTTACGGAGAATACGTGTCACAAACTCGAGTGTAATCGGTTCGATGTAGACCTTGTCTGCAATCTCCTTATCCGTCATGATAGTAGCAGGGTTTGAGTTCACCAAGACAACCTCGTAACCTTCTTCTTTCAAAGACAAGCAAGCCTGGGTCCCAGCATAGTCAAACTCAGCAGCCTGACCAATAATAATCGGACCAGAACCAATCACCATAATTTTTTGAATATCAGTACGTTTAGGCATTTATAAGATATTAAGGGTGTCAAGCGGACAAAGCTAAAATAGGAGTTATGACGAAGAACTGTCAGTTCTAGGAATAACTGTCTTTTTAGCACCGTCCGTAGCCCGTATTCAGTTCAGCAAATACGGACCACCCTTCTCCTTTCTATTCGTCGCCTCACAGGGCGACATTAAATAAATTCTCCGACGATTTTTTTGAGAAACGATATTTTTCGATAAAAAATCTAGTGCAGGGAGTTTTTAGTTCGCCTGATAGCGACTAAAAGAAACGACCTGCCTTTCTATTCGGCAACTCTCAGGTTGCCATTAAATAAATTTTTCCGACGAGCTTTTACTCGTCCTTAGTTTGATTGTTTAAAAGCTTCCATCATCTCGATAAACTCGTCAAAGAGATAGCTAGCGTCGTGTGGACCAGGAGCTGCGTCTGGGTGGAATTGTACAGAAAAACCTGGTTGGTATCTGTGGCGCACACCTTCAACTGACTTGTCATTGATTTCTTCGTGGGTAATGATCAAATGCTCTGGTAAATCCTCACGGCTAACCGCATAACCGTGGTTCTGGCTGGTAAAATCTACTCGTCCTGTAGCAATTTCACGTACCGCGTGGTTAAATCCACGGTGACCAAATTTCATCTTGTAGGTCTTAGCTCCATTGGCCATGGCAAAGAGTTGATGTCCCCATGCAAATACCGAAAATTGGAATTTTCCCTTGCACACCACGAATCATGTCCAGTGCTTCTGGAACATCTTCTGGGTTACCTGGACCATTTGACAACATAACCCCGTCGGGATTGAGATGGAGAATTTCTTCCGCCGTTGTTGAATAAGGAACAACCGTCACGTTACAGTTGCGTTTCGAAAGTTCACGTAAAATTGAGTGCTTAAGACCAAAGTCCACTAGCACTACACTCAAGCCAACTCCAGGAGCTGGATATGAAGTTTTAGTAGAAACCTGCTTGATATTATCAGTTGGCAAGACTGTTGCTTGGAGCTGGTCCGTCACATGGTCTATACTGTCCCCAACATGGGTTAGGGTTGCACGCATAGTACCATGCTTACGGATGATTTTAGTAAGTGCACGCGTATCAATTCCTGAAATCCCTGGAATTTTTCTTAGCTTTCAAAAAAATTCATCCCAAGGTCATTTGATTGCGCCAGTTGCTTGCTCTACGTGCTTCTTCGAAAACAACGACTCCCTTACAAGTTGGAATAATGGATTCGTAATCATCACGGTTAATTCCATAATTTCCCACTAAAGGATAAGTAAAGGTCAAGATTTGTCCATTATAAGACTGATCGTAATGGACTCTTGGTAACCAGTCATCCCTGTGTTAAAGACGATTTCGCCTGTTACATCAAGATCTGCTCCGAAGGCCTTGCCTTCAAAAACTGTGCCATCTTCTAATACTAGAAGTCTTTTTGTCATATTTTCACCTCTCGTGGACGCTCACTGGCGTCTTTTAACGTCTTGTGTTTTCAGTTTGGCTTTTCTACTTTGCCAATACGGATTCTAAGATTGCCATTCGAACAAAGACACCATTGGTCATTTGTTGGACAATCCGTGATTTTGAAGCTTCAACCAAGTGGTCAGCAATTTCCACATCTCGATTGACTGGAGCTGGATGCATAATGATTGCTGTTTCTTTCAAACGATCATAACGTTCTTGGTTCAAGCCATGTTGGGCATGGTAGTCTTCTTTTGAAAAGATTGTTCCACTTTCGTGACGTTCATGTTGAACGCGGAGTAACATCAGAACATCAACCTGATCGATAATTTCATCAATGGTTACAAACTGTCCATAGTCCGCAAACTCTTGACTTCTCCATTCCTCAGGTCCTGCAAAGAAAAGTTCAGCTCCCAAACGCTTCAAAATCTGCATATTGGACTTGGCAACACGTGAGTGGTCTAAATCACCTGCAATAGCAATTTTGAGCCCCTCAAAAGCGGCCAAATTCCTCATAAATAGTCATCAAATCAAGCAAGCTCTGACTGGGATGCTGTCCTGAGCCATCTCCACCATTGATAATAGAAGTCGTAATCGTCGGACTTGCAATCAACTCTCTGTAGTAGTTGACCTCTGGGTGGCGAATCACACAGACATCCACTCCTAAAGGCAGACAGAGTCAGGATGGTATCATAAAGTGTCTCACCCTTGTTTGACTGAACTGGTCTTCACATCAAAGTCCAGTCGTTCCAGCCCTAGTTTAATCTCTGCCACTTCGAAAGACTTATGCGTTCGTGTAGAATCTTCAAAGAATAGATTGGACACGATAGGTTTGTTCTCGTAGGGAAGCTGGGCTCCATTTTTAAACTCGATTCCTCGCTTGATCAATTTCATCACTTGATCAACTGTAAGGTCTTCCATGGAAACCACATGGTTCAATGCTTGTTGATTTTCTGACATGGCTACTCCTTTAGCTTTCTAAGCTTCTTCAGTAATCAGAACTCTATCTTGGCCATCAAGTTCTGCCATCTCTACGATGATCTCTTCAGAACGACTGGTTGGGATATTTTTTCCAACGTAATCTGGACGGATAGGCAATTCTCTATGTCCACGATCGACTAGAACCGCAAGACTTACGCGCGCAGGACGACCATGACCAACAATATTATCAATAGCAGCGCGGATGGTACGGCCTGTATAGAGCACATCATCCACTAAAATGACCTCACGGTCTGTCACATCAACAGAAATCAAAGAAGTATCTTCTCCGCTTTTAACGTCATCACGGAAAGGTTTGGTGTCTAATTCCACAACAGGAACAGTAATGTTTTCCAATTGCTCCAAACGTTCTTTGATACGATGAGCTATGAAAAACACCACGCGTTTTTATCCCAGCTAGAATAATTTTTATTCAAATCTTTATTGCGCTCGATAATCTCATAAGTGATACGCGTAATCGCTCGTTTGACGGTTAATTCGTCTACAACTTCTTTTGTCTTCATGACAAACCTCCAAAAAGAAAAGTCTCCTTCTACAAGGAGACTCGAAATGTATAGCCAAGCGAGTCCTACTGCAAACAGTATAGACTTCACCTTTCTACTTTATCACGCTCCTTGCCTGCCTCACGGGACAGGTTTAAAGGATTATTTAGTTATCATTTACTATAGCACAAAGCACCCTTAAAATCAAGCAAAAACTTTTTTTCAGAGTCCCTTAAACATTGCTAAAATCATATAACTGTGGATACTGGTCACACTCTGGATTTTTGGGATGGCAGATAGCTCTTCCAAAGTAAATCATGGCCTGATGAGCTGCCAACCATTCTTCTGGTGGCAGAACATCCATGACACGTTTTTCTACTTCGAGTGGTGTGGCCGATTTTTTGACAATATCATGGTGTTTGCAGATACGCTCAACATGAGTATCCACTGCAAAGGCTGGAATCCCAAAGCCCACACTCATAACAACGTTGGCTGTCTTACGACCAACTCCTGCCAAGCTTTCTAGTTCCTCACGAGTCTGAGGCACTTGACCGTCAAAATCTTCCAAGAGTTGCTGGGCACATTTTTTAAGGAATTTGGCCTTATTTCGATACAGTCCCAGTCGGGAAATGTACGATGCAATCTCACTCTCAGTCGCGACGGACATAGCTTGAGGTGTCGGAAAGGCAGCAAAGAGACCTGGCGTGACCTTGTTGACTGCAGCGTCTGTGGTCTGAGCTGACAACATGACCGCAACCAAGAGTTCAAAATGATTGGTAAAATCAAGACTAGGCTTAGCATCTGGAAAAAGGGCAATGATTTCTTCTAGCACTTTTCGAGCTCGTTTTTTTGACAAGACCATTATTCGTCTCCATCAAAGAGCCCTTGCAAGCCAGCAAATGGACCATTTTCTTCTTTCTTGACTGCTTGTTGAGCTTGGTACTCTTCCTCTGTCATGATTTGCCAGTCATTTCCAGACACAAAACCTTGACCAGCTTCCTCTTCGGCCGTCAAGACTTTGATTGGAATGTTTAGCAAGATATTATCTGAAACACTTTCAGCCAAATCAATTTCACCATTTTCGATAGGCAGGACCAAGTCATCATCTAAAACTTCCTGAGTCTAGTTGGTTGGTGGCGCCTTCCATGAAAAACCTCTGTGACTGGATAAGACTCTGTCAACTCAACTGGCTCCATACTGCGACTAGAAGCAAGAACAATAGTGTAAGATAGTTGATAATCTAAGAAATACATACGGTCTTCGTACTGTACTTTCCCAACCGCAAGAATATCTTTGACATCTATAATCTCTTGATTACGGGTACGTAAGTCTGTTGCCAGGTCTAAAGCTTGTTCAAAATGCAAGCCTTCAGGCTGCTTACGAATTTCTTGAATATTTAACTTCATATTTCCTCCATAAAGATTTACTCTCTTGATTATACCATGAAAAGGCTAGAAGTCAGCCTTCCAAACCTTGATATTAAAATCTCATTTTCAACATATTTACTATGACATATTTCCTGTTTAGTGCTATACTATAGGCAAGAATAGTTCAGAGCAAGGAGGATGCTCATATGGAAGATAAAGAACTGATTACTAATGCTTACCAACTCCTTTCCGAGTTAAATAAAAACTACCAAAGTTGCAAACAAGGTACAGCTGATGATTTTCGTCTACAAGAACTGCTGAACAGCACTCTCAAGGAACTTAAAAAAGCGGAAAAGCTTGACAACAGTATCTTAATCGACCTTGAAAAATTTTACCAACGTACCAGTCTACTGATTGGACTGGGTAGCCTAAAACTGAATGATCAAGCACGCACTGCTTGGCGAAACTATGACAAGTTCCATTACGAACATGTCAAACACGTACTAACTCTTTATGGACCTGTTTTTGGATTTTAGAGATTAGAATTCTCAATTTTCTATTGACAAAATTTCCTTAAAGGTATAGGATAGAGATACTAATACTTGGAGGTAAAGGAGACATGAACAACTAAGTCTATCAAATAAAGAACTTTATTTAGTAGATCTTGTTTTTGTCTCTTTTTGCATGCTCTTTTTGTACTAGATCTTCTGGTACTTTATCCTCTTTGAAAATCAAAAAACTAGAAAGCTAACCATCTGCTCCTCTTGGGTTGGATAAGGCTAGATTGACCTAGTTTGACAGGGATTTTCGACATGGATAATAGAGTTTTTTTGACAGTGACTTTGGGCTCTACTAGATAAAGTAGAGCTTTTTGTTATGCACTATGGACATTCTAGAAAGGGCAACAATATGATAAAAAAATCAATCATCTGACCATCACACAAAACAAAGATTTACGAGACCTTGTATCTGACTTAAGCATGACTATCCAAGACGGGGAAAAGGTTGCTATTATTGGTGAAGAAGGAAATGGCAAATCAACCTTGCTACGAGCTTTAATGGGGGAAGCATTGCCTGATTTCACTATCAGAGGAGACATCCAGTCTGACTTTTCAATCACTGGCCTACATTCCTCAAAAAGTTAGCTGAGGACCTGAAAAGATAGAACTCTACGACTACTTCTTTTTTTAGATTTCGCTGATTTAGACTACAGTCTCCTCTATCGTTTGGCTGAGAGTTGCATTTTTGATAGCGACCGCTTTTGCTAGTGACCAACTAGATCGGTAGTCTATCAGGTGGCGAAGCTTTGAAAAGTTCAACTCATCCATGAGTTAGTCTAAAACCTTTTGAAGTTCTATTTTTAGATGAACCTTCAAATGACTTAGACCTTGAGACAGTTGACTGGCTAAAAAGGCAGATACAGAAGACTGAGGCAAACCGTTATTTTCATTTCCCATGATGAAGACTTTTCTTTCTCAGACGGCTGATACTATTGTCCACTTGCGACTGGTCAAACACCGGAAAGAAGCGGAAACACTAGTAGAGCATTTAGATTATGAATCGCTATAGCGAACAGAGAAAAGGCTAGTTTTGCCAGACAAATCCAGCAAGCTGCTAACGACCAGACGAGCCTATGATAAAAACCATGGAAAAAAACATCGTCGAGTTAAGCAAAATGTGAAAACTGCCCTTGCGTAACACTAAAAAAACGATGTTGCTGGGCGCCTATTAGCTAAAAAGATGAAAAAAATGTTCTCTCACAGAAAAAAACGCTTTGAAAAAAAGCAGCTCAGTTGATGATCACAAAAAGCCACTTGAAGAGGAACAAATCCAACTCTTCTTCTCAGATATACAACCATTAGCGGCTTCTAAAGTCTTAGTCCAACTGGAAAAAGAAAATTTATCCATTGGCCAGCGCGTTTTAGCTCAGGGGTTACAACTAACTGTCCGTGGCCAAGATAAAATCGGTATCATCGGGCCAAATGGTGTTGGAAAATCGACTCTATTAGCCAAGTTGCAACAACTACTAAGCGCCAAAAGAGAAATTTCGCTTGGTTTTATGCCACAAGATTACCACAAAAAACTGGAATTGGATCTATCTCCAGTAGCCTACCTCAGCCAAACTGGGCAAAAAGAGGAACTACAGAAAATCCAATCCCACTTAGCCAGTCTCAATTTCAGTTATCCAGAGATGCAACACCAAATCCGTTCCTTATCTGGTGGGCAACAAGGCAAACTACTTCTGTTGGATTTAGTACTGAGCAAGCCAAACTTTCTCCTTCTGGATGAGCCTACCCGAAATTTCTCTCCCACTTCTCAACCAGAAATCCGAAAACTCTTTGCCACTTATCCCGGTGGGCTGGTCACTGTTTCTCATGATCGACGTTTCTTAAAAAGAGGTCTGTACGAGCCTCTATCGATTGACAGAACATGGTTTTGAAGTCGTTGAGTTACAAGATTTATAAATTTTGAATATAGCAAAAATCCAGAGACGAGCTCTGGATTTTTTTACATCTGGTTCAAGCGTTCGATTCGTTCTGAGATAGGTGGATGAGTGTAAAAATAGTTTTTGTAGTCCGCCACCTTTCTTAGGGATCGTTGATGTACAGAGCGCTGCTGGCATCATCAACATGGTGATGCATTGGCTCGCTATTGTCCAACTTGCGCAAGGCATTGATCGTCCCTTGAGGGATTGCGAGTCAGCTCCACACTGGATGCATCCGCTAAAAAATTCTCGCTGACGAGAGATAGCTAGTTGTACCAAGGTTGCAGCAGAGGTGCCAGAACAATGGCTAGAGAGAGATAACAAGCATGATAATCTCTAGTCCATTTCCGTCACGATCATTTATCATTCCGTCTGCGGTCTGCGCCACCCCACCACATCATCCGACCAGCCATACTAGATAGCAGTGTAATAGCACTAGCAAGGGCAACAGCAATGGTCGAAATGCGGATATCGTAGTTTCGGATATGACTGACTTCATGCCCCATAACTGCTTCTAGCTCCTCACGATTCATGATCGCTAGAAGACCCGAAGTGGCCGCAACTGCCGCATTCTGCGGGTTGGAACCTGTTGCAAAGGCATTTAAAGAAGAATCCTCAATGATGAAAAACACGTGGCATAGGGATCTGAGCGACCATGGCCATATCTTCCACTACATGGTAGAGATCTGGTGCCGTTTGCTCATCAACCTCATGCGCCCCATTCATAGACATGACAATCTCTGTTGATTGAAAGATCATGGTTAAGGCATAGACAAGACCGATGATTAGGGCTATGATGATGCCTCCAAGACCTGAACGCATAAAGAGATAACCGGCCGCATAGCCAACCAAGGCCAAGAGCAGGAAGAAAAACCAGCAACAAAATCCAGGTTCTTCGCTTATTGCTTGCAATTTGATCAAACAACATCTTAGTCACCTAAACCGCTAAAATCGACTTTAGGAACCGCCTTTTCCTCTTCTGGAGTTTGAAGGAAGTCTGCTGCTTTAAAACCAAATAGTCCTGCAATAATATTACTTGGGAAGGTTTGTAGTTTGAGATTATAGTTGCTAACAACACTATTATAGAGTTGACGCGAGTAAGAAATTTTATTTTCTGTATTGGTCAACTCCTCTTGCAACTTGATAAAGTTGGTACTAGCTTTCAAATCAGGATAATTTTCAGCAACTGCAAAAATACCTGAGACTTGGCGAGTAAGGGCATCACTGGCCTTCATAGCCTCTGCAGGAGAAGTTGCTGCTGCTACTTGATTACGAAGTTGAGTCACCTTTTCAAGAGTTGAACCTTCATACTTAGCATATCCTTTGACTGTTTCAATCAAGTTTGGCAAAAGATCATTTCGACGTTTCAATTGAACATCAATCTGACTCCAAGCCTCCTTTGTTTGCATGCGATTTTTAACCAAACCATTATAGCTAACAATCACAAAAATGACGATAAGAGCTAAAACTCCAAGAACAATCCAAATCATATTCTATTCCTTTCTACTTTTAGATTAGTACTAGTATATCAAATTTTCTATTATTTGTGGTAAAATAAGATTAGACTAAAGAAGGAATCTACTATGAAACCAGAAACATTTTACAGCTTGCTTGCCGAGCAAAATCTTCCACTTTCAGACCAGCAAAAAAAACAATTTGAACGGTATTTTGAACTCTTGGTCGAGTGGAATGAAAAGATGAACCTGACCGCTATTACTGACAAAGAAGAAGTCTACCTTAAACACTTTTATGATTCGCTTGCGCCCATATTACAAGGCTTGATTTCAAATGAAACTATCAAACTTCTTGATATCGGAGCTGGAGCAGGATTTCCTAGCCTTCCTATGAAAATCCTCTATCCCCAGTTAGATGTGACCATCATTGATTCGCTAAATAAGCGCATCAACTTCCTCCAACTATTGGCTCAGGAGCTGGATTTGGATGGTGTTCACTTCTACCATGGTCGTGCAGAAGACTTTGCCCAAGATAAGAACTTCCGTGCTCAGTTTGATGTGGTAACTGCCCGTGCTGTTGCTCGTATGCAGGTCTTGTCTGAACTGACCATTCCCTATCTTAAAGTTAGCGGAAAACTCTTGGCACTCAAGGCCAGTAATGCCCCCGAGGAATTGCTAGAAGCCAAGAATGCCCTCAATCTCCTCTTTAGCAAGGTAGAAGACAACCTCAGCTACGCCCTACCAAATGGAGATCCACGTTACATCACTCTGGTAGAAAAGAAAAAAGAGACACCAAACAAGTATCCTAGAAAGGCTGGCATGCCCAATAAACGCCCGCTTTAAATTTTTTTAGTAAAAAAATGTTTATAAAATTAACCTCGCTCTCGCATTTCTGGGCTCGGGAAAAAAATGATTTACAAAATCAACCTCGCTCTTTACATTTCTGAGGCTCAGGAAAAAAATGATTTACAAAATCATTTTTTTCTGCTACTACTATCACTAAGCAAAGGTTTTTTTAATGTCATCCCTGTGAGGTGACAAAGACGCAGTATATGAAATTCTTTAAGAATGGAATAGTTTTTTTAAAGAAGTCTTACTCTGAGAGCCTATTGCTGTAAAATAATGGGCTCTTTTTTGGTGCCCAAAAGTGAGGTTTTTATGAAACAGGAATCAACTGTTGATTTGTTACTAGACGTTGATCAACGTCCTTCAGCTGGGAAAGGTATCCTCCTCAGCTTCCAGCACGTTTTTTTGCTATGTTTGGTGCGACCATCCTAGTTCCTTTGATTTTGGGAATGCCTGTATCCGTTGCCCTCTTTGCATCTGGTATCGGAACCTTGATTTATATGGTTTCAACTGGCTTTAAAGTCCCAGTTTATCTAGGTTCTTCATTCGCCTTTATCACGGCTATGTCTCTAGCTATGAAAGAGATGGGTGGGGATGTATCTGCTGCTCAAACAGGGGTTATCTTGACTGGCTTTGGTCTATGTCCTTGTAGCCGCAAGTGTTCGTTTTGCTGGTACGAAATGGATTGACAAACTCTTGCCACCAATCATTATCGGACCAATGATTATCGTTATCGGTCTTGGTCTTGCTGGTTCTGCTGTAACGAATGCTGGGCTTGTGGCAGACGGAAACTGGAAAAAAACGCTCTTGTAGCCGTTGTTACATTCTTGATTGCCGCCTTTATCAATACAAAAGGAAAAGGCTTCCTACGAATCATTCCCTTCCTCTTTGCCATTATCGGTGGTTATATCTTCGCTATGATGCTTGGTTTAGTTAATTTTACACCCGTTCTAGAAGCCAACTGGTTCGAAATTCCTGGTTTCTACTTGCCATTTAATACTGGTGGTGCCTTTAAAGAGTACAACTTATACTTTGGTCCTGAAACTATCGCAATCTTGCCTATTGCTATCGTAACCATTTCAGAGCACATTGGTGACCACACAGTCTTGAGCCAAATCTGTGGCCGTCAATTCTTGAAAGAACCAGGTCTTCATCGTACCCTTCTCGGTGACGGGATTGCAACATCTGTATCTGCCTTCCTCGGTGGACCTGCTAATACGACTTACGGAGAAAATACAGGGGTTATCGGAATGACTCGCATCGCTTCTGTCTCTGTTATCCGTAACGCAGCCCTTATCGCAATTGCTCTTAGCTTCCTAGGTAAATTCACTGCCTTGATTTCAACCATTCCAAATGCTGTGCTTGGTGGGATGTCCATCCTTCTCTACGGAGTTATCGCCAGCAACGGTTTGAAAGTCTTGATTAAGGAACGTGTGGACTTTAGCCAGATGCGTAACCTAATCATCGCAAGTGCTATGCTGGTACTTGGACTTGGTGGAGCAATTCTTAAACTCGGTCCAGTAACCCTTTCAGGTACTGCCCTATCAGCGATGACAGGTATCCTTTTAAACTTGATCCTGCCATACGAAAATAAAGACTAGTCATCTAAATACAAAAGCTCCACTCAGTTTGACCTGCACCCCAAAAGTTAGACAGAAAACTCTAACTTTTGGGGATTTTATTATGAAATTGAGTTATAAAGATAAAGTTCATATCTATGAACTAAGAAAGCAAGGACAAAGCTTCAAACAGCTTTCAAAAAGATTTGGAGTGGATATTGCTGGCCTAAAATATATGGTGACATTAATTGACTGTTATGGAATAGAAATCGTTAAAAAAGGGAAGAATCGTTATTGTTCTCCAGAACTAAAACGAGAAATAATGGATAAAGTTCTTCTTGAAGGTCGTTCGCAAAGAAGTGTTAGTCTTGATTATGGCCTCCCAAACCAAGGAATGCTTCCAATTATAGTGAGCATAAAGGAAATTATGGCTATCGGAGAGTTACTCTTGAACTAAAAAATCGTGGCTTCATGGTGAATCATAAGAAGGTTCAACGTCTGATGAAGATCCTTGGTTTAAAGGCTCGAATTCGTCGGAAACGGAAGTATTCTTCCTACAAAGGAGAGATTGGCAAGAAAGCAGAAAATCTCATTCAACGCCAGTTTGAAGTATCAAGGCCAATGGAAAAATGCTATACGGATGTGACAGAATTTGCCATTCAAAATGGCGCTCAGAAACTGTATTTATCGCCTGTTTTAGATGGCTTTAACAGCGAAATTATTGCTTATCATCTTTCCACTTCGCCTAACTTAGAACAAGGGAAAGCTATGCTGGAGTAGACCTTTACAGAGAAATACTATGAAAATACCATTTTACACAGCGACCAGGGCTATAAGTCCAAATTATCAGCCAGCGCCAAAAGACCCTCACTTTTACATTGTTCAAGCCTCATTCCTCTTGACTCATCACTTTCCTCTTAAAGAGACTTTGGAATTACTTACCACTATCCCTAAAGGAATTCTCATATTCTTTTACACTTAATTTATCTGGCGCAGTATCATGCCTTACTCGTTCTCGAATTTCTATACTCGTGAAGAGATCATTTACTGGATAATTTCTTTAATCTTGAATCTATTTCTTTATTGTTGTTCCATTAAGTCCTACTGTACTCACATAGTAACTTTCCGCCCAGAAATTCCGATTCCCAAACTTGGACTTGAGATTGGCGAGTTTGTCAAAGATCATGAGTGTACGTATATTGTATATTCAAGAGGCGAAAAGACCTCCTCAATGCACTGCCCATGACAAATTGAACAGTATAGTTAAGTTAAGGATAAAGTTCAGCGTTATGCTAGACAGCATATCGTTTTTTTATTTTCTGCTTGAAGATTTCCTAATTCTTTCATTTAATCCCAACTTATCTTTAGATATGTCCCATTTTAGATAGTCTTCCTCTTCTTTTTAGAAGCAATAAGTATAGACGTTTTTTTCTCATATTGTGCAGACAAGGCGGAAGCATTTCACGATTCGTAAGATCAAATTCAATCCAAACACTTAGTTGCAAACAGCCTTCAACCAGAAGATTCGAAAGAATAAGCTTATATTTTTCTATAAGCGATTAAATCTAGTTCCTTTTGTCCTTAGCTAATAGATATGAACTTTAGGCTCATAAATTACGGCATCAGAAAACACCCCAAAAAAAGTTAGACACAAATAATCTAACTTTTTGAGGTGCTGTTCAATAGAATAGCTCCAATTTTATTTTTAAAAAAATCAAGTTCTACCCAGCTGAGAGGTGTATAACCTAGGAGTTCAACACCATCAAACTCTACTGTTTTAACGATTTCTTGAATATTTGTTTTCAATTCTTCCATAACAGAGTTATCTGGACCATCCAAGACTAGTTCATCTTCTACGACAAACAATGCTTTTTTTGGTAACGGTCATATAGACTATTCATAACCAAACGAAGACCAACTGGATCAGCTGATTTTTCTGTGCTAGTCTCAGCTACATACTTATCAGCAAAAACTTCTTCAGAGTTATTCGATGCATGATAACTAAAGCTTATAAAATCAACTGTACCTCTGTTTAAGCTAGAAAGATCTTCATCTGAAATATCCAAAGCAATCTGCTCACGTTCCAAGCGACGCAAGAAGTGGTTCGGATAGTAACCACGAACTTGAACGTCCGTAAATACATAGTTTTCACGATTCTTAACTTCAGCTTCCATAGCATCTATAGCATTGTCAATTTGCTGGCTATAGTTTTGACTGACGACAAGCATTCCACCAAACTGAAACTCTGGATTGATTGTTTTTCCTAGTTGAACAACACGAGCAGATGCAACTAATTGATAATGAGCCGCTTGCCAGATTAACTGTTCACGATTATCTCTATTTTCAAATAACAAGCCTCCACCCAAAAATGGTAAATGGTGCAAAATATTAAATTCATTGAATGTAATCCAGTATTTTACCTTGTCTTTAAAATAATGGAAAACAGCTTCTGCGTAGCGCTCAAATAGTTCAATCATCTGATGACTTCTCCAGGCACCGTACTTTTCATGTAGGTTAAGAGGGATATCAAAATGACTGAGCGTAACAATTGGTTCGATATCTTTCTCCAGAACTTCGTCAATGATCGTTTCATAGTACTTCAATCCTTCTTCGCTTGGCTCTAACTCTTCTCCAGTTGGAAATAGGCGAGCCCAAGAGATAGAGATACGATAGGCATTAAAGCCCATAGATTGAATCAAATTCAAATCCTCAATATAGTTTCTTGAACTAATCGGTTTCGATTGTCCTAGTAAATCGTAAAAACCTAGTGGTACTGTTTTATAGTCGATTTTCCCGTGCAATACTCCTCCACGAAATTCACCAACTGGAAGAACATCTGTTGTTCCTAAACCTTTCCCACTATTTGACAAAAAATTTCTAATCATGACGACTCCTTTTTATTTTTTTCTTTATAAACTAGATTGTTATTATTCAAAAAAATATCATTAGCTATTGAATGATTCTTTCCGCCCTTGTTATGAATAATAGAGCTCAAACCAGATAATCCACTTACGACATTTTTTTAAATTCACGAGATAGCTGCTGAGAATCTGATTTTTGCATATCCTCTTCTCTCTCTTGCCCCATCCATGAATTTTTCATTCTCCAAATCCTCCGTTGGCAGAGCTACTGGAGATTTGTCTCATCCACAAACTCACCTACATTATCTTCAACTTCTACTAAATTAACTAGATGTTTTGAATCCACTTCATCTGAATCACTTTATCTGAAGACTATCAGAGATAGATTCGGTAATAAATATTTCCTCACTTGCTGAGATAAAGTCTGAAACACTTTCAGAGATTGATTCTGATGCTAAATCGCTTGGGTCTTCACTTTGCTGAGATAAAGTCTGATGTGGTGATGGAAACAGAGTGATGTCCTGCTCCAATTCAGGTCACTGTGACTCTCGCTTGCTGAGATAAAGTCTGAAACACTTTCAGAGATTGATTCTGATACTAAAAACGCTTGGGTCTTCACTCTCTGAGACAAAGTCTGATGTGCTGGTGGAAACAGGTTGATGTCCTGCTCAATTCAGGTCACTGTGACTCTCGCTTGCTGAGATAAAGTCTGAAACACTTTCAGAGATTGATTCTGATGCTAAATCGCTTGGGTCTTCACTTTCTGAGACAAAGTCTGATGTGGTGATGGAAACAGAGTGTGATGTCCTGCTCCAATTCAGAGTCACTGTGACTCTCGCTTGCTGAGATAAAGTCTGAAACACTTTCAGAGATTGATTCTGATGCTAAATCGCTTGGGTCTTCACTTTCTGAGACAAAGTCTGATGTGGTGATGGAAACAGAGGTGATGTCTTGCTCAATTCAGAGTCACTGTGACTCTCGCTTGCTGAGATAAAGTCTGAAACACTTTCAGAGATTGATTCTGATACTAAAATCGCTTGGGTCTTCACTCTCTGAGACATAGTCTGATGTGATGGTGGAAACAGAGTCGATGTCCTGTTCGATTCTGAGTCACTGTGACTCTCGCTTGCTGAGATAAAGTCTGAAACACTTTCAGAGATTGATTCTGATACTAAAATCGCTTGGGTCTTCACTCTCTGAGACATAGTCTGATGTGCTGGTGGAAACAGAGTTGATGTCCTGCTCCAATTCGGAGTCGCTGTGACTCTCGCTTGTTGAGATAAAGTCTGAAACACTTTCAGAGATTGATTCTGATGCTAAAATCGCTTGGGTCTTCACTCTCTGAGACATAGTCTGATGTGCTGGTGGAAACAGAGTTGATGTCCTGCTCCAATTCAGAGTCACTGTGTCTCTCGCTTGCTGAGATAAAGTCTGAAACACTTTCAGAGATTGATTCTGGTTCTAAAACGCTTGGCTCTTCACTCTCTGAGATAAAGTCTGATGTGATGGTGGAAACAGAGTCGATGCCTTGTTGGGATTCTGATTCACTGTGGCTCTCGCTTGCTGAGATAAAATCTGAAGAAATTTTAGAAATTGATTCTGATGCTAAATCGCTTGGGTCTTCACTCTCTGGGACATAGTCTGATGTGATGGTGGAAACAGAGTTGATGTCCTGCTCCAATTCGGAGTCACTGTGACTTTCACTTGCTGAGATAAAGTCTGAAACACTTTCTGAAATTGATTCTGAGTCTAAATCACTTGGGTCTTCACTCTCTGAAACAGAGTCAATGACTGACAAGGACTGCGAAAGACTAGGCGATTTTGACTCAGATACACTAGAGCTTTGGCTAGACGAAAGATTCTCTGAATCAGGTTCACTCTGATTCGAAACTTCACTAGAATCAGTATGACTAGCAATACTTTCACTGCTTGATAGCATGCTCGTACTCACCGAATCAGAAACATATAAACTATGACTCACAGATTCTTGAATAGACGTAGCCGTAAGCGATTCTGACACCGAAACAGAATCACTGAGTGAGTTAGCCTCAGACATTGAATTACGCAGAGAATAGCCTTTTTCAGAAATACTTTGACTATAAGATTCACTGTAGGAAATCGCGATGAAGTCGCTAAGAGAAGCGAGCGCACTAGTTGATAAACTCTGGCTAACATTTTTTATCAACTCGGCCATGTTTAAACTATTTTTCTCCTGAAAAGCTTCTAAAACTTCCATAACCGAAACAGACTCTAGTGGTAATTCAAAGTCCTCACTGGCCTTCCTCACCATTTCTTTCTGTTCCTTCATCTTTTTGCTAACAGGTTTCAGTTCGACTGCATCAGAATGATGATCATCATAATCGTTATCTTCCTCATTGACCAATTGCTTAATCTTCGATAACAGGCGTTGAAATCCTGATAACTCTTCTTTTTTGCTCATTATATTATTATTTCTCCCAAAAACTATTTATCACTACTATTATAAGGGTTGAAGTTCAATCTGTCAAAGCATTACCCAGAAAAGACCGCTAATTTTCTTTTGTTATCCATATCAATATAGAATTGACTCTCATTTTACACAGTGAATAGCATTCTGTTTCTGTTTTTTCATTCACAAAATTCATCAAAGCCTTTCAACATCAAAAGGTGTAAACTGTCGTGACAATCTGAACTCTAATTTTTATATTGACTACATTTTGCTAAAATCTGTCATACACAGATTAGACTTTCCTACTGGTTTTCAGGACAAGTGATTCATAGAAAGGCATTCTTAGGTTACATTTTCCCTCATCCACTCTTCAGTTGTCTCTAGATTTATATTTTTCAACAAAGCCGACTGATCTAACAGATAGACAAAATTGGATAAGTCCTGAGATTCCATCTTCGAACTTCCATATTCTTTAACTCTTGTTGAATCAAAGCGATATAGCAATAAATCCCTAAAAATCGGATAATTCACTCGTTTTCGATGACGTTCCAGTAAGCGATGATAGTCTAATTCAGCTAGAAAACTATCTGTCACTAAAGCATAGGAAGTTGAAAATTGTTTTGAGTAAAACAGGGCCGCAATATTTGAAATGGGTCCATAGCCAATAAAAGCTACTTTTTCAAAAGAATACTGTCTTGATAGGCTTTCAATTTTTTCGAGTAAAATTCCAAAAAACTCTTTTTCCATATATAAAAGTGAACTTTTGTAGGAAGAGTTCACCATTACCAAATTTGGAAAATGTTCCTGCACTCTTTCTGGAACAAAACCTGTCCGATTGAACTCAGGCTCTGTAAAGCAAACGTAAATGGTATTCTTCTCATTGTTCTTATGAAGCAAATCTGAAATCCAATAGCGATTAACTGTATAGTCTGCCACACCTTCTTGGGTAATATAAATCCCCTCAAACAAGAAGCGCTGACAGCCTCCACTGACCAATTGAATTTTATAATGATGGGTGTCAGTTGGTACATAAACACTCGCTGTCTCCTCTGGTTTCACACTATGAGAAAAAATCTCCTCATCAGCCGAATCCATAAAGATAACTTTTAAGTAAGTTGAATTCTCAGGAAGAGTTTCTAGATAGCTTCCAATGACATACTTCTCTCCCCGCTTCAAATCAGGAAGTTGACTTGTATTTCTCAGATCCTGATAATTGGCTTTCGAGTACCATTCGTGAATAACTGTCCCAGACGGCATAAATTGATTCTCATATAAAACTCGACCATCCTCTAAGACCCTGACAGATGAACCATATAAATACTGAGATACACTTTGCATATCCCAATAAGCAAAATAGACTTCCTCCTTATATCTCACGAATTAAATTTCCTTTCAAAACTATTCATTAGCAGTGCTATGTATTGATTAAAATACCATCCGACGACACCCTGTGTATCATCATTATGTCGTCCCTCAAAGCCCTTGCTAATCAGGCTAACCTTATAATTACGATTTTCGAGCTCTTCCTCCAAGGTAGAATAGGCACGGCCATCATAATCATCCTGACACATATAAGCCATGATAAATTTTGTTCTCGAAAAATCAGCAGCTCTAAAGGCTTTCCAAAAATACTCATTTAGTTTTGTTGCTGTCTCATCAGATAGCTTGCCCATCGTACGATAAAGGATATCCAAAGACGTTGGGAATCCGCCAGGACGAAGGGAAGACTCATTTACAGCAATATCACCTAAATTTACCAAGGGTTTACCGACAATAACGGCGTGAGGTTCTAGTTTAGAAGCATAGTACAGGGCGCCAAATGTCCCCATTGATAAGCCAGACAAAACTAGCTGATCGGCTGTAAATTCTAATTCATTCAAACAGTGGCGAATCACTTGAATGAGCTTTTGTTCTAACTCATCCGATCCAAGATAAAAGCCACCGCCCTCTGAACGCGGATCTCCAATCAATAAAAAGGGAGCTCCCATACCAGCCATCATATCGAACCCTTCAAAGCCTTCTGCTGGACGATAACCTGAAAAATATACATTGAGAGGTGGTCTCAAATCACCTGGATGAAAGAAATAAATCAGTTCCTCTCTATTTTTATCAATAATGCGATTTCCACCAACTAACAAGTCACCATAGCCTAAATGAGAATCTCGATGATGAAGGGGACCTATTTTCACGATTCCTTGTCCCTTAGCTTGAATACTAATGCTTAGATAGTAGGAATCCTGCGTGTCTAAAATTAGAGGTTTGTCATAGACCGTTTCATCATAAACCCATTCTTGCATTGGTGAAGGCGCGACAGGATACCCTTTGATGACATAGCGGACTGAGCAGTCACCTGAAATTCTAAATTCTGGCCACAAATCCAAAGGAGTATCTGCATCCAGATAGATATTATACTGATAGTTCGCTAGGGTTTGATAGTCCTCTCCAAATCCCCCTGCCAAACTGAGATAATTGCTTCCTTCATAGTTAATCTGTCCACTAAAGAGAGAATGAACTGCTAAATGATTTACTTTGAGCTTGGAACCACTTTGCTGAGGAAAGAAAGCACGAGAAAAACGATACAAAATCTGCTCAGGATTTTCAAATTGAGATTTGACTGCTTTCTTACGAAACAAGAATGTTTCCAAATCTTTCGTAGTAATCTGGCAACGTTCATGGTAAAACAAACGATAAGGCTGAATCAGGCTATCCAGAACAGTGATGTATTCAAAATGTTCTAGCGTATCCACCAATATAAGGTCATAAATCTTTGCAAGCCTTACCCTATCTTCTATGCCCCCACTCAACATCTCAATATCAGTAGGTACAAGTGATGCCATATCCTCTGGCTTAACAAATCTCCACCTTATATTACTAGGAATATCATATTGCTCTTGCCAGTTCTCATCAGCAATTTGTAGAACACTAATCTCTCTCATTTTCCCTTAATCCCTTTATTGAGTTTTTCCACATTTCGACAATTTCTCCCCTTTTGTACTGCTCCATCCTACTCAAAGAATGAGCCTTGCATTTATATGCTGACTCTATATCCGTCAAATAATACAATATTACATTTTTTAGGATAGAAATGTCAGTTATAATCGAACCATTTTCTGCATGCTTGACATAAGAGGAACTATATAAATTAATCTGAGGAATACCCCCACTTAGCCCTGCAATTTGTAGAAGCATATCTGCTGGATTTCCCAAATCAAGAAGGACACGAACCTCCTTCAAAATTTTTGCTAATTCAGTAGAACTGCGATGTGTCTCAATCTCCATTCTCTCTCTGAGAATTTTTCCTCGTTCCAAAAGAGCCTTACTCTCCTTAGGCTTTATATCTTCATGGATTTGTGCTTTTTCTTCTGAACCTAGCTGATACGATAAATATTCTTTGAGAAATTGTCTGATAAATACCGCTCTTTCAGACTCCAAACTCTGGGTTCCAATCCTTCATCCATTCCTTCTCTAGCATCATATCAAATATGGTTCTAAAGACAGTTTGAAGATGTTCTTGAGGTAAAGTATCAACATTGACATAGACAGTTGCTGGCTTTTCCTGCTGGCTTTCTTCTGCCTGCAGACGAATGTCATAAGGAGCCACCTCATAATAAGGGGGAAGCTGGGCTTTGCCAATCAGTTCATCCATCTTTTGAACCTTACTAAAGCTATCAACAATAAAGAATGGTGTACCCTGCAAATCCCCTAGGATTTTTTCTTTATCCTCAATTGGGTAGCGTTCACCAAAGAAAGAGAAGGCAAGATTGTAATGCCTCTTAGCCTTGTGGAAAAGATGGTTATGTTGAGGATTTGCTGAAACAATAAGCATATCATCTCTTGTTAGGGCAGAAGATAAATACTGGTCCAGTTTTTCCTTGATTAGCTCCTCAATGTCACTATAAACATCCTTTGCGAATGCTTCTTGGACTTCAGGATTGACAAGCACTTGATGATTATCTCTTGTCAAGAATTCCCTAAACTGCCACTGACCTTGTGGATTCAGATAATCTTGATGGTCTGGCTGATTATTTTCAAAATAAATCACACTAGAAACTATGCCCCGATCATCAAAGACCAAACGGTGATCCATCTGATTATTTTTAAAATAGATAATATCGAAAATATTGCCAGTCTGAGAAAAAAATTAATCTGGGCATAGTGGTTCTGATTTAAATAAACATCCACAAGAAAGGGAGTATAAAAGAATTCCGCTCCCTGTGGCCATTTCAAATCATCCAAGCCGAGCTTTCGAGGCAAAACATCTGTCAAACCTTGTAGATTATCAAATAGATTCCACATACTAGCTGGCTCAATTCTCTCTTGATAAAAAAAGGTTCGAATATGGGGTGAATAGTTCAAAATTAAAATTGTACTATCTTTTTTCTCTGGTTGAAACATCTGTAATAAATTCATAGTATCATCAAACATCATCTGGTTTGATGAACAATAAAAAGGCAAAGCTGTAGAATACCATTTCCTACCTTGACAATACCAAGATGGTACAAAGTAAAACATTTCCCTCTATCTCCTTAGCATTCAATTTTTCATTGTAGTCAGTTCTAATTCTCAAGATAAATCCCTTGGTTGTCAAGCATTTTCATCTAAGAAATGACATAAAAGTCTCTGAAAGACGACCTATTTTTTTGTTAGATTTATTTCTTATTTTCCCTGAATGAATCATTCTATAAAAAAATCCACTAATTCCCTTTTAGTATAGCATATTTAGCGACTTTCTTCAAACATCACTTGGCTCTTTAAAGCTACGCCGATTGCAGAGTTAGAAGAATCATTCGCAGTTCATCTTCTTATTTTTAAGTCATCAAACAGAATCACAAGAAATCTGGACAACTTTATTAGAACAACAGATAGAAAGACCAGAGCATCACTCTGGCCTTCTACTATCCTGTTTAGTTTCTACCCAAACTTAGTCTTCTTTTTTTACGCATAGATGCTACAAGTCCTGTACCTAAGCCCAAGAGAGCCAATCCTGCTGCTAATATTGACATAGAGGACTCACTTCCTGTATTTGGAAGATGGTCTTTTTCCAGTCTGACTAGCTTTTTTTCTTTTTGCGGTTTTGGTTCCGTCTGTTCCCTGTTCACGCTCATCTGGCTTAACAGGTGCTTGCGGTTCTGGTTTCTCTTGTGCTACAGCAGTTCCAGCTTCCACGATACGATCTTTGCGCAACTATCTTATCAAAGGTTTCTTTCAGTGTACGCTTACCATTTTCGACTTCTACTAGGTGGACACGAATACCTTTTTGACCTTCTTGAAGAACACGGGTTTGACCTAGTGGGAGTTTATCGTTTTTACGTTCTTGCACTTGGAAATCAATGTTCTCTTCTTCTACTAGAAGTTCTGGTTTTTCATGAACTAAACCTGCAGCTCCATCAAGTGGTTGGGCTGTACCTCGCTTAGTTCCAACGAGAAGAACCCGGTTAACAGGAGTCTGAAGTACTTCACGAAGTTTCTCTTCACGAGTTCCATCTGGGCTTACAGATGTAAGAATGCGTTCCTTGCCAACTTGTCCTTCTCGTTCTACACGGCTTTCACCTACATATAGACTTGAATCTTCCTTTTCAACAGTCTGGAAGGCAAGTTCTTTTTCGACAACCTCAAGACTTGGATTTTCTTCTTGAATAGCAGGGGCTGTTTTCTCAGAAACTGGTTTTTCCTTGACTAGTTGGATACGATATTCCTTGACTTGTTTTCCACTTTCTGAAACAAGGCGAACAAGTACTGGAAGGCTATCGTCTCCACTATCTACAACTGTTGAAGCTACTTGATTGCTTTCTTGAACGGTCACTTTTGGACGTTGTCCATTATAGGTGATTTGATAGTCTTGACGATTTTCAGCGAAATCAGCAAGTTCTTTTCCATCTACAAGAATCTTCGATTTAGTGCTTTCTTGAGGCAATTCGCTTGGCGCAAGGAAGGTCATCTCAATCATCGCAACACCACTCTTATCGGCCTTGCGCTCCATACGCCATCTCATAGCTTTGGCTTTCACAGCTTTAAAGGTAACGTTAATTTCATCACCGGCTTCAATGTCTTTGTCCGCACGATAAGGAACAGCTTCCCAGTTATCTGGATTGTTGAATGGATGGCCTGATTCATAGGCTTGGTAGTTTGAATAGTAGGTTGGCACGTCAAACTCTGGACCGATATAGCGTTCTAAAACAAGTTTAGATGGTGCATCTGTACCACTATCTGCAAAGAAGTGAAGTTTAGCTTGCGCAACAGTCCGTTCGACAATCTTACCATTCTCACGGAAGATCACACCTGCCGATACTTCTGGGTTAGAAGATGGTGTTGGAGACCAGTTTGTCCAACGACGATTTTCAGAATGATCTCTGTCATTGATATAGTCTACACGGTCATGAGAACTGTCGTCAATATCATTAGTTGCTGAGGCAAAGGCTTGGTTACTGTTTTCATCATAGTCAGGGTTATCTGAGAGAGCTTCACCAAGTTTGTCTGTCACTCGTACAGTGAACTCCGCAACGAGGTCACTACCAAGAACACGGCCTCTTACAGTAAATTGACCTGCTTTTGTTAGATTTTCTGCTGGAACTTCTTCCCATTCCACTGCCAAATCTTTGGTTTCATAGCCGTCTTTACCTGTGAAGTAAACCGGAACCTTCGTTGGCAATTCAAGCGGTTGACCTACTTGTACCAAACGAGCTTGTTTAACCGCAGCAACTGGTTTACGAGAAAGTAAGTCTTTGTCCTTAGTGAAGTGTAGACGGTATTCACCTAAGATGTCACCATTTTCAGCTTTCGCAATGACACGAACCGGCTCACCTTCACGAACGCTTGGAACAACCGTCGCAAGACCATTGTTGCTAACACTTGCTGTTACTGCTGGAACTTTTCCATCTACAGACTCAAGGTAGTAGTCTGTCAAATCAGGGTTGAAGTTTGCCAAGTCTTTACCGTCAACTTGGATTCTTGTTTGTCCTTGTTTAGCTGCTGCAACTTGTTTCGCAAAGATTTGTACTTCTGTGATAGAAGTTCCCCGCTTATTATCTGCTTTAACCATGCGAATGCGAACAGCATAGGTTTCAACTTTATCAAAGCTAAAGTGATTCATTTCTCCAGCCTTGAGTTGAGCAGGAGCTTTTAGATTTGTAACAGGTTTCCAGTTAGCAGGGTCGTTAAAGACATGGTTTTCCTCACCTACAAAGCTAGGGTTTTTAGGCGCAGTTGGAACAGTCTTACCAACATAATACTCAATCACATAGGACTTCGGTACACCGACTCCGTGGTCTTCGTGGAATCCGACACTTAGATTATCAACAGAACGTTTGCTCAAGATACCTGAATCTCCAAACAGAACACCAACTGAAGCTTCTGGATTACTACGATTCCAGTTCGTCCAACGGTTGGCTGGTCGGTCATTAAAGGAAATCAATTTATCGTTGACATTTGAAACAGGGTCACTTGGATTTGAGTCTGAAGCAAAGGCAAGTGGCAATTCTGAACCTGTCCATTGGTCAGAGATATTCGCTCCTTGCTCTGTTTTAGCAGAAACGCGAACATGAAGTTTGGTAGTTAATTGGGTACCTTCTAGGCGGCCAGTGACTGTGAAGACGCCTTCCTTAGCGTATTGGTCTGGATGAATCGCATCCCATGCAACCTTGGCAGATGAAACGTGACCATTTGAATCGTAGGTACGAACACTTTCTGGTAATTGTGGCGCTTCTGCGATTGGTGTTGTCACACTGACTTCTTCAACCGAAACGATACCCTCTACAGAGACTTTAGCACGCGCCTCAAGGTCAAGGCCTTCAACTTTACCTAGCACCTCAAAGGTTTGATAGTGGTCTAGTTTTTCTTTTGGAATAGCTTGCCATGTGACTTTGTGAGCTTTAGGGAAACCTTTGTCATACTCAACAGTTACTGTTGCTGGAAGACTTGGTTCTTGATGCAAGTCTGTCACTACATTTACTGGACGGATGGATTGCGCAACCTTCGTCTCAGTATTGGCTTGGATGGTGAGGGCGATTTGACCTGTAGCCCCCTCATATTCCGCTTTCAGAGTGACTGCTCCTGGTTTATGCAACTCAAGCATTCCTTTACGAACTGCAACTTCCCCTTCACCGCTTGTAGAGAAGTTTACTTTATCCGCTGGTAGAACTGCCTGTGTTCCGTCTTGATAGTGAGCGAGTACGGACAATTTCACTGTTTGGTCTTCTTTAAGACCGTTAGCTTGCTCTACTTGTAAGCTCAAGTGGTCAATTTTTGGTGCTTCTTCAAGGAATTGAATTGCATAGGTTTGAAGAGGTCCACCATCTTTGGTTGAACATAGATGCTTGCACGCATGCCGTTTGCTGCACTTGCTTGGACTACAGTAACATCCGCATTTTCAGTACTTGCTGCGACTTCTGGCAAAGATGCACCATAAGCAAGAGTGCGGTATTGCATTGGATGTTGACTAGTAAGGCCTGTGACAGCTTCACCACCAACACTTACAGTCGGTACTACAGGTGTTGCAGGATTGCCTTCTTCTACTACAAGCGTAGCATGAATAGTCTCACCGCCCAGTTGACCAGTCATTTGAATACGTGATCCTGCAACTGACAGTTTAGCTTTATCAGTTTCCGCAATCTCCCACTTATCAACTTCGTATTCTTGTACGCTTCCATCCGTAACGGCAATAGAAACATATTTGTCAACAGCACTCAAGTCTGTTCCTGGGGCAACACGTTTAACAGTTGGTAGTTCTTTCGCAATTGCTAGAACTTCTACACGAGCCTCAACTTCACGTCCGTCTGCCATACCTTTAACAGTCACAACTCCTGCTTGGCTCACATCAACTGAAGACCAGGTTACTGGACGTTTTTCACGACTGCCATCACTGTAGATAAAACCGACTGTCTTCGGCATTTTTGGCTCTTTTTCAATAACAGTACGTACTTTTGGTACTTCTGTTCCTAGAACAGTCTTTTCTTGGTCTTCTTTTTTACCAGTAAAGACAGTTACTTGACCAGATTTCAAGAGATCAGAGTGGGCAGTAAGGGTGAATTTACCTGCTTGCTCAGTTGATTTCACAATGGCAACCCCTTTACCATTAAAGGCTCTACGAATCCAAGAACCATCTGGTTGGGCCTTATAACGTTCACGGCTGGCTTGTTCCCCATTATCGACACCGACAAGTTGACCTTGTCCGTGCAATTGGAAGCGAACCAGATTATTTGCAGTTGGGACTACATTTCCTTGGCTGTCAACGATTTCATAGTAGATGTAGGTCAAGTCTTTTCCATCTGCGGCGATTGCGTGGTCTTCCTTGATGAGACGAACACCGGCTGGTCGGCCTGCAGTGGTAATCTTGTCACGTGCAATTTCTTTACCAGCTTCATCACGAGCCACTGCTTCTAAAGTACCTGGTTGATAAGCAACCTTCCACTCAAGGTAGAGTTCCTTGGCATTGGCACCTTCTTGGTAAGTGCGTCCATCGCTGGTTTGTTTTTTGTTGAAGGTTTTGACTCCGAGAGATTGACCGTTCAAGAACAATTCTACGCTTGCAGCGTTTGAATAGGCGCGAACTGGAATCTTACCTTCTGTATCAGCTACATTCGCTTTTAGAGTAGGATTTTCCCAATTCCAGTGAGGAAGGAGGTGAACCATCGGCTTCTTCTTAACAGAAACCCATTGGCTTTGGTAAAGATAGAAGTCATGTTTTGGAATACCTGCTGTATCTACAATACCAAAATAAGAGCTCTTAACAGGAGTTTGGTTTTGGTTATGCCATGGCGTAGGCTCCCCGATATAGTCTGTACCTGTCCAGATAAATTGTCCAGCATAGCCAGCATTGTCGCGGTCAAAAGTCCATGAATCTGTTGCAGTTTTACCCCAACCAACACGGTCATTACCATAGTCAGACTGTTCGTAGTTACGCTCAGGTCCGTTACTATGTTTCAGTTCCTGTTCAGGACGATAGTAACTTCCACGTGTACGGGTTGCTGAAGATGTCTCAGAGCCGTAAATCAACCAGTTTGGATGTTTCGCACGAAGGGCTTTGTAGTTGTCTTCAGAATAGTTGAATCCAACCGCATCCAGTTCATCAGCAATTTTCTCATGTCCACCACTACCATTACCGAAACGGAACTTATCTGCTCCCATGGTAACGTAACGAGTCTTATCAACATCCTTGATAACTTTGACCAAACGTTTTACAGTTGCCAGAGAATGAGCATCACCGTTGGCTTCACCGATTTCATTTCCGATTGACCACATGAAGACAGCTGGGTTATTTTTATCTCTTTCGACCATAGTACGAAGATCGTAGTCGGACCATTTTTCACCTTTTCTAGCTTCTGGGTGAGTGGCATCTTTTTCAAAGAAACGTCCGTAGTCATAAGGTTTCTTTCCGCCGTACCAGGTATCAAAGGCCTCTTCCTGAACGAGCAAGCCAAGTTCTGCTGCGATTTGCAAGGTTTGCTCACTAGCAGGGTTGTGGGTTGTACGAATAGAGTTAACCCCCATCTCCTTCATTTGTTTGAGACGGCGATATTCTGCCTTATAGTTTTCTTCTGCTCCGAGCGCTCCGTGGTCATGGTGCAAGGAAACCCCATGGAATTTAATGCGTTCACCATTTAAAGAGAAACCATCATTTGGAGTCCAGTGATAGTAACGGTAACCAAACAAATCCTTCTTAGCATCCACCAATTGACCATCACGATATACACGCGTAATCAATTCATACAAGGCAGGTTTGTCATTTAAAACTGTCCAGAGTTTTGGTTTTTCAACTTCTAAAATAGCATCTAGGCTTGTTGACTCATGTGCTTTCAAGGTACGACTTGCTGTACGAACCACGCCTGTTACGGCCTGACCACCACGTTCAACGATTTGATACTCTGCCACAAGTTCATGGTCTTTATCGTCTGTATTGACGATTTTGCTGGTCACATGAGTTTCAACCTTGCCGTGTTGCTGTTCTTCCAGTTTCGGAGTTAAGATAGTTGTACCATTTTTCTCAACATGAACCTTATCTGTCACTTGCAAGGTCACATCACGGTAAATACCACTTCCTGAGTACCAACGGCTACTTGGTTGTTTGTTAACAGCATGGACAGCAATCACATTCTCACGACCATCTTTGTGAAGGTATTTGGTGATATCGTATGAGAACTGGTTATAACCATTTGGATAATGCCCCACTAACTGGCCGTTGACATAGACTTGAGAATCCATGTAGACACCATCAAAGGTCACACGAACATTCTTCTTGAGGTCTTTTTCATCAAGTTTAAAGGTCTTACGATACCAAGCTTCACCACCATTTAGCTGTCCACCTTCGTTTTGGGCAGGTGATTGATGGTCAAAATCGTTAAAGATACTCCAGTCGTGTGGAAGGTCCAATTTTTGCCATGTTGACACATCTGCATCTGGTTTCACAGCTTCTTTAGAGTTCGCATTGAGTTTGAAGTGCCAATTTTGATTAAAATTCACTTTTCTGTCTTCAATCATTTGATTTACTTCTTCATTTGTCGCAGCTTTAACTTCTTCCTTGATAGGTTTTTCTTGACTAGAAGCTTCTAACTCTACTTTTGTGTCCTTTTCAACAGATTTAGAAATCTCTTTCGCCTCCTTAATAACTTGGCCTTGTTCTTCCTTTTCTTTTGCTACAGTCTCCTCTACTGTACTTGTCTGACTTGTATCAGCAACTTGTTCCAGAACTGCTTCCTCAAGACCCTTCTCTGCATTCACAGTAATCGGCGTTTCGTCCGCAAAAACAGAGCTTGTTCCAGCAAGATTTGCACCAAATAGAACAGCACAAGTCCCAATCAGTACTGAGCATGTCCCAACAGAAAACTTCCGAATACTGTAGACACTTTTACGATTCCAATAGCTTTTATCCATAAAAAAACCTCCTTTAGTAACCGCTTCCATTTTTTTATGTGATAGCGGATAACTCTCCTTTTGTCTTTTTATATCTATTCTATAAAATAATATAGATAACTTCAATCCTTAAAAACTAAAAAAATCATAATTTTGATTGTTTTTCTAAAATTTGGAGAAGATTCAAAAAAATGTGAATGTAGATTTAGGACAAAAAAACAAACATTTTTTTGACACTCCGTTAAATATTATAAAGAAGTTCCTTTTGTAAGGAACTTCTTTTACTTATAATTAAAGGTCTCCCCTGCCAACTTATCAGCTAACTTGGGGAAGAGAGTATAAAATTTGTGGGCTAGGTTCAACAAAAGTGGAAGATTGAGTTCCCGTTTATTTTTTCCTATAGTTTTAACAATCTTTTTAGCGACCGCATCTGGTTCTAAGAGAAATCGGTCAACCGACTTGAGGTAGCTGCCATCCGGGTCTGCCTGGTCAAAAAAGGCAGTGCGAATCGGTCCTGGATTAACCGTCGTTACATAGATACTATGGGGCATAAGCTCGAGGCGTAGAGCGTTGGAAAAACCAATAGCCGCAAACTTAGTCGCTGAGTAGAGACTGGACTTGCTAGTCGCTATCAAACCTGCCATACTGACGATATTGATGATATGGCCTTTTTCGGCTTTCTTTCATACGAGCTGCAAAACGACGAGACAGATTCATCAGAGCAAAAGTATTGATCTCAAACATCTGGTGAATGTCTTTGTCAGAAATCTTATCAAATTCTTCAAATATTCCGTAACCAGCATTGTTAATCAAGACATCAATCTTGCCATATCGTTGATAGAGTTCAGCTACTAAAGTTTCTAGGGCTTGGTCATCAGTAATATCAATCTCAACTAATTCTGTGTGAGAATGATTTCCGTAGAGTTGTCCTAGTTTTTTTCCTTGCTTTCTACCTAACAAAAATCAGTTGGTCATTCGGCAAAAAGCTTGACCATTTCTTGGGCTAGACCACCACTAGCACCTGTAATGAGAATCGTACGCATACTTATCCTTTTTCAATCTTTTAGACTTCCACTTCTTCCAAGTCTTTGACCACATGGACATTTTCAAAAAAATGCTGACAGCATCTTTCTTGAGCTGGCTGACATCTTTTTGAGAGAAAGCGAGCACTGATATGGTTGAGTAAGAGGCGTTTGGCTCCTGCTTCTACTGCGACCTGAGCTGCCTGCATGTTGGTTGAGTGACCGTGGTTACGAGCAATTTTTCTCATCACCCTTGCCATAAGTAGATTCATGGATCAGGACATCTGCATTAACAGCCAGACGCACACTAGCATCCGTTTTTCGAGTGTCTCCTAGAATAGTGATAATCTTTACCCGGACGTGGTGCTGAAATATAGTCAGCAGCCTTGATTTCAGTCCCATCTTCGAGAACAACATCCTGACCGTTTTTGATTTTTCCAAAAAGCGGACCAAATGGGACACCAGCAGCCTTGAGCTTCTCAGCATCCAAGGTTCCTTCTAAGTCCTTTTTGCATGACACGATAGCCAACACAGAAAAATAGTGTGGTCCAGCTCCTCTGCGTACACAGTGAATTTATCGGTTTCAAGGATTTTCCCTAGAGAATTTTGGTCAAATTCATGAAAATGAATGCAGTAAGGCAGACGAGAACCTGACACACGAAGACTGGTTAAGACAAATGACTTAATCCCTTGAGGTCCATAGATTTCCAAATCTGTCTGCTCTTCATTGGCCTGAAAAGCACGACTAGAAAGGAAACCCGGTAAACCAAAAATGTGGTCTCCATGCAAGTGAGTAATAAAAATTTTGCTGACCTTACGTGGTCGAATCGTGGTTTCCAGTATGCGATTTTGCGTTCCTTCTCCACAGTCAAAAAGCCAGACTTCGTTAATCTCGTCCAAGAGTTTCAGAGCCAGACTTGAAACGTTGCGCGCTTTGGAGGGCTGACCAGCCCCCGTTCCTAAAAATTGAATATCCATTCGATACTTTCTAATTAATCAATATATAACATGGCTGTGCGGTTTTCCGATCGGAAATAGCGCTTGCCATAAAAAACTCTAGCTTCTTGCAGTAAATCCTCTTGACTGTAGCCTTTGAGACGCTTGCGACCATCAGCCAAGCTTTCTAAATCTGTCAAAGCTGTGAGACTCTCCACACTAACAACTTCTTCGTCTCCGGCATCCTTCATGTAAATCTTTCCAGACTCTTCAAAGACCAACTGATGAGGGAAAAATTTGCGCAATCTCAAAAAAAGCAAGTCATTCGAGATTTCCTCTTCATTTTCTGAGAAAAAATCCGACCAAGACCTTCCTCCTCATAGCAAAAAAACCAAAGGATTTTGCCAGATAGATTCAGACGGATAAAGGGCTTATTTTCTATGGTAAAACTTGGTTCAGCATTGTAGAGATTCAGTTCCTGACTGAGCTCCTGCAAAGTAATCAGTCGCAGCTTCAGGACTCTTTTTTTCTGGTAGAGCTCAGCAAAAGTAGGCATTGACGACACTAGGTGGAGGGGTGATGAGAGCCAACTGCTCCTGTTCTGTCTTACCAGCTAAAAGCTGATCTAGATAGACCCTGTCCAGACTTGTATAGCCACCATATTTTAGAGCTAAGGTTTTGATATCAGTCATAAAATTCCTCTAACCTCCATTTGTTTTTTTCTCAGAAATGTAGCCTGTGATGACTTCCCCGTCCTCTTGATAGTCACGGTCTTCCAGAATCGCTACACTTTCTAAATCATGAATCTTGTAGGATTTCGAAAAAGGCACGCGCAGGGTAAATGCCTCGAAAATATCCTTGATTTTCTCTAAAAATAAAGCCTGCAGCTGCTCACGACTATTCTCCGACTTGGCAGAAATCATTGCGTACGGTGTTTGAGTAGGCGTGAAATCCTCCACCAAATCCGCTTTATTATAAAAGAATCAAGCGAGGAATATCTTTCATGTCCAAGTCTTTCATGATGGAAAGAACTGTTTTTTTCATGTTCTTCGTGGTAAGGATTGCTGGCATCAATGACATGAACCAGAAGGTCCACATGCTTACTTTCTTCCAAGGTCGACTTGAAACTCGATACCAACTCAGTCGGTAAATCTTGGATAAAGCCGACGGTATCTGTCAAGGTTACCTGTAGATTGCCACCAAGATGGATACTCTTAGTCGTGGCATCCAAAGTCGCAAATAATTCATCTGCTTCATACTGGGTCTTGCTAGTCAAAGTATTCATGATAGTTGACTTTTCCCAGCATTGGTGTAGCCAATCAAACCAATCTTAAAGGTGCTCGACTCCAAACGTTTTTCTCTAACTGTCGCCCGATTTTTCTCAACGACCTTGAGCTGACGCTCGATATCTGTGATTTGGTTGCGAACACTACGACGGTTCAGCTCCAGCTGGCTTTCACCAGGTCCACGGGAACCAATCCCCCAGCCTGGCGACTAAGCATAATTCCCTGACCGACCAAGCGTGGCAAGAGATATTTGAGCTGAGCTAGGTGGACTTGGAGTTTTCCTTCATGGCTTCGAGCCCTCATGGCAAAAGATATCCAAAATCAGCTGCATACGGTCAATGACTTTGACACCGAGAATTTCCTCCAAATTGACATTCTGCCTTGGTGTCAGACGGTTGTTGACAATAACAGTTGTGATTTCTTCCGCATCTACCATGAGCGCAATTTCTTCCAACTTACCAGAGCCAACAAAAGTCTTGGAATCATATTTTTCACGTTTTTTTGTCTGTAACTATCTACTACGACTGCCCCAGCTGTCTTTAGCCAGACTAGCCAACTCTTCCATGGAGAGGTCAAAATTATCCATGCCCTGCAGTTCCACACCAATGAGCAGGACTCGTTCCTCTTTTTTCTCCGTTTCAATCATTCAAAAACTCCTCAATCTGGCTTAGAATGCGGTCCTTCACGCCAGACTCTCCTATCTGATAAAAGGTCACCTGCATGCGATTACGGAACCAGGTCAACTGACGCTTGGCAAAACGACGCGTCGCCTGTTTGAGACTCTCGCTGGCTTCCTCCAGAGTCTGCTCTCCCACGGAAAATAAGGAAAAAGTTCCTTGTAACCAATTCCTTTGGCAGCCTGCACATCTGGATAATGGTCAAAAAGGTACTTGGCCTCATCCAAAAGCCCGACCTCAAACATCAAATCCACTCGACGGTTGATACGTTCATAAAGCTGACTTCGTTCATCATCTAGGCAGATAATCAATGGTTCATACAAGGACTCTTGATTTTCCAAATCCTGAGCAAAATGGGCGATTTCCAAGGCTCGCATAGCACGACGACGGTTAAACTGGGGAATTTCAAGGCCTGCTTGCTTCACAAGATGGGCTAATTCCTCATCTGAAAAATGCTCTAAACTAGCTCGATAGGCTAAAATCTCCTCATGGGGCGTCTCTCCACCCAGATGGTAGCCTTCCAGTAAGCTCTGGATATAAAGCCCTGTTCCACCAGCAATAATAGCCAGTTTTCCTCGACTTTGAATGTCCTCTATAGCCTTTTTAGCTTCTGAAACAAAATCAAAAGCCGAGTAAGACTCGGTCACCTCTCTGACATCAATCAAATGATGAGGAATAGCAGCTTGTTCCTCTGGGCTAGCCTTGGCCGTCCCAATATCCAGCCCTCTGTATACTTGCTGACTGTCACCGCTGACCACCTCTCCACCAAAGCGCTTGGCTACTTCAATAGCAAGGGCTGTCTTTCCAACAGCAGTCGGTCCAACAATTACAATTATTTTTTTATTTTCATCTTTTTTTCCTTGAAAAAAATTCCCATTTTTTTCGTTACTATTATTATATCACAAAAAGGTCAGTCAGAAAAAAATGCTACCACTTAAGGAGCCTGGCTGATCGGGAAGATAAAGGAGGAAGACTCATGGCTAAAGGATTCGCTAAAGGTCTTGTAACAGGTGTCGCAGGAACTGTCGCTGCCGTTGCAGGTGCAGTATACGCAATTAAAAAGAAAGTGATTGAGCCAGAAGAGCAAAAAGCAGCTTTCATCGAAGAAAACCGCAAAAAGCAGCTCGCCGTCGCGTATCACATTAAACAACAAAAAGAAGTTGAGAAATCTCAACTTCTTTTTGTTGATTATAAATAACCAAATCAAACTTCAGTTGTGGCTTAACCGGATCATAGTCAACCAACTCAAAGTCTTCCGCTTTGATATCAAAGAAATTAGTCCCATCTGGCACATTCAAGACCAAACGTGGTTGGCAGTTTGACGGCTCACGACGAAGCAACTCCTCTGCTTGTTCAAATTGATTGTCATAGATATGAAGGTTGTTGATGAAGTAGAAGAACTTTCCAACCTTCCATCCAAAAATGCTTGGCAATCATCATCTGAAGAGCCACATACTGCATAGCATTGATGTGGTGAGCAACCAGCATATCATTAGAGCGCTGAGTCAAAGTAGCATCCAGATAGAGGTCCCCATTAACCCGACGGACATCAAACATGGTCTGAAAAGGCGCATGGAAGGAGACCATCTGTCTCCTCAAAATGCTTGGTAATCCCAGAGAGAAATGATATTGCGACGGTTCCAAGGATTGGCTTCCAACTGTTTAAGAAGCTTATTGATGATATCGTGTTTCTTAACAACAGCCCCATAGCGCTCTCCGATGGTTCCTGTATCTCCCACTTCCCAGTCATTCCAGTAATGAACATTGTACTTGCTATTCAGCACTTCTAGGCTATTAGACTGATCTTGGTAGATCCAGAGTACTTCCTTGATAGCGGATTTGATTGCAATGGGACGCAAGGTTGTGATGGGGAATTCCCCTTTTGCCAAGTCATACTCAGCAAAGGCACCCGTTACGTACTTGGAGTTAGCAACAGTCCCATCCTTGTACTTGGGGCGTGCTTGTTCAGAAAAGACGCCGTCTTTGAGGATTCGTTCAATATTTTCTTTAAAAATTGTATCTGCTTTTGTCATTTACTCTCACCTCATTTATAGTCTTAACTAGTATAGCATAAAAAAAGAAAGGAGGAAAATCACTAGCTTTAAAGTAGTGTTTTCCCCCTTTTATTATCTTATTGCAATACAAGTGATGCTGCTCCGATCACTCCAGCGTCATTTCCTAGAGTTGCAAGAGCTAATTTGGTAGATGTACGTACTTGTGGGAAGGTATTTTTCATCATAGACTTTTTGAACACCTTGTAGAAGGAATTCTCCCGCTGCTGACACCCCACCACCGATTACGATTGTTGATGGGTTTAGGATTGATCCGATGTTAGCACAAGCGATTCCCAAGTAACGTGAGAAGTTACGGTAAACGATCAAGGCAAGGTCGTCTCCTTCTTTAGCCAAGTCAAAGACAGTTTTAGCAGTTACTTCTTCTCCGTCGTCAATCAAGCGTTTCAAGGTCGCATCGCCTTCGTATTCATCCGCATAGCGACGAGTCAAGTTGACAATCCCTGTTGCCGAAGCAACTGTCTCCAAACAGCCCTTCTTGCCACAAGTACAAGCGATTGGTTGATCAAAGTCAACAGTGATGTGACCAAGCTCACCAGCAGCACCAGCAACACCGTGAAGCAATTTGCCTTCTGCCACGATACCGCCACCAACACCTGTACCAAGTGTCATAAAGACAACGTCTGGTTGGTTGTCACCAGCGCCCATCCAGCGCTCACCAAGAGCAGCTACGTTGGCATCATTATCGATGAAGAATGGAATACCCAAGGCTTTTTCAATCTTTTTCTTTAATTGGTTGAAGGGTTTTTCCAGTTGAGGTTGTAGGCACCGATAACAGTCCCTTTTTTTCACGGTCAACCACACCAGGTGATCCCATTCCAATGCCTCGAAAATCCGTAGCTGACAATCCAAGCAAGTCCAAACGATGCTGAATAGACTCAATCATATCGTCTACGATATGGCTTCCCTCGTCCAAAATATTGGTCTTGATAGACCATTTTTCTTGGATTTCTCCCTCTTGAGTTAAGATTGCAAACTTGACAGATGTCCCACCAAGGTCAATCCCAATAATCTTTTGACTCATCGTCTTCTCCTTTTTTTAATTGAAAAATGCTTACAGATATAGTATAACAAAAATCGTCAGATTTGTGCAAAGGTTTGCGTGAATTTATTGTTAATTTCTATCATTTCATTTGCCTAAGCTACAATTTCTTAAGGTTCAAATTCCAACTCATACAAACCTCTAACCGCATTGCAGCCGTAGATAGCCTCCGCCTGAGCTAGGTCCTTTAAAGTCAGCACTTTTTCCTCTACCTGTCCTTTTTCCAACAAACACTGACGATAAATTCCTGGCAAGATGCCAAGATTGATAGGCGGTGTGTAGAGCTTACCATTAATTTTTAAGACCAAATTTCCAATAGAAGTTTCAAGCAATTCTCCTGCTACATTATGGTAAATGATTTCCTGTTCCCCTAGACTTAAGTGTGGTCTATGAGTTGTTTTAAAGTAGGTAAATGATTGATTCAAATCTGCTTCTTGCAGACAGAGTTTAGCCTGACAGAAACCTGGACTAAGCGGTGTTAATACTTGTCGACTGAGTTCCAGCTCTCCAGATTTGCTGAGGCTGATTCGCAAACGGTAGTCTTGGTGGGAATTGCAGGCCTGACACTCTATCTCTATCTTTTGTCTCAGGTCTTCCGGATTAAAAGGATAGGCAAAATATCGACTCGCCTTTTTCAGTCTTTCCAGATGTTGATCTTCAAACAGCAGGCTCTTCTGACTGATTTTCCCAGTTGTAATCAATTGGAAACGTGCTTGTTTTCGATAGAGTACAGCCGCCTTTTGATGAACTTCACGGTATTCAGACTCCCATGTACTATCCCAAGTAATCCCGCCTCCAACTCCATAAATGGCTTGACCCTTGTAAAGTTGAATGGTCCGAATGGCGACATTAAAAATCCGTCGTCCATTTGGAAGCAAGAGACCAATCGTTCCGCAGTAAACTCCTCTGGGTTGTGGCTCCAAGTCCTTGATAATCTCCATGGTCGCAATTTTTGGTGCGCCCGTTATAGAGCCACAAGGAAAGAGAGAACGAAAAATGGTAACTAGGTCCACATCCGGTCGTAACTGACTCTTGATGGTCGAAGTCATTTGCCAAACGGTCGAATACTGCTCCACTTGACACAGACGTTCTACATGCTCACTTCCAACTTCAGAAATACGGTTCATATCGTTGCGCAAGAGATCTACAATCATCATATTCTCAGAACGATTTTTAGGATCCTGTTCTAGCCAAGCTGCCTCTTTCAAATCTTCATCGTCAGTCAGACCACGTTTAGTTGTTCCCTTCATTGGTCGCGTTGTCAACTCACGGTCATTTTGCTCAAAAAAGAGCTCTGGGCTCATGGAAATCACTGCCATCTCATCGTGTTCGACATAGGCGTTATATCCAGCCTCCTGCTCCACCACCATACGATTGTAGATAGCAAAAGGATTGGCACTCAGGTCTTGCTTGAGTTGGACAGTGTAATTTACCTGGTAGGTGTCACCCTGACGCAAATGATGGTGAATCTGGGCAATAGCTTTTTTATAGTCCTCTGCAGATGTTTGTTCCCGCCACTTTGAAGGCAAATCTACTTCCTCATAAGTCAGAGGAATAGGGGATGTTTCCACTCTATCGTGAACGGTAAAGTAAAGCAAATATTCGCCCAGTAGAGGAAGCTTGTGAACTGCTAATTTCTCCTCAAAAGCAGGAGCAGCCTCATAGCTGACATAGCCCACGACATAATAGCCTTGCTCTTGGTAGCTTTCCACTTGTGCTAGCAAGTCTGCTACTTCTGCTAAATCTCTCGTTTTTAACTCTTTAATCGGCTGGGTAAAGGTGTATCTCTCCCCCAAAGCCCTAAAATCAATCACTGTTTTTCTATGCATACCTTTAGTATAGCATAAAAAAGCCGACCTAGAACAGCTAAATCAAGCTTTGTTTACTGATTCCTATAACGAAATATCTTCTCTAAGTTACTTTTTTCTACTTTTGGCAATTCTCTATCAGATGGCACTAGTTTTTCTAGTTAAAGAAGGCCTTATTTGGAACACTTTGCACAAAAATTCAACAAAAAATAACAGAGGAAGTAATGGTTTCTATACCCTTACTCTCTCTGTCTTTTACTGTTCAGAAATTAAAAATTGATTTGAGGTTTTAATGATGCCTACCGTTTCTTTGACATCTAAATCATCCGTATACAGAAAATGACGTTTCTCACTATTCTTAGCTAAGAAGTCATTTCTTGCTTGGATTGATAAATCGCCTGTTCTCTCAATTTCTTTCCGAGAAGAATCCCTATCTTTCAAGGTTTCTTCTTCTGCTATTAGGACACAATATTTTAGCTTAATTTGTTTTTCTTTTAAGAAGGCTGCAATTTTCTTCAGTTGATCTTCAAATATGACATACTCTATCACGACAGTAATGCCACTGTTCAAGAAATTATTGGTCAGACTGATGATATTATCCCAGAACAAATCTATATAAAATCCATCATCTTCCCAAGGAGCTACGAGACCACTTTTTATCATTAAGTAAATCATATCCCCTCTATAACTGCACTTTTGTCAAAAAGAATAGGCCAACTCTTTGCTGACAGTGCTCTTTCCAACACCTGGGGGACCCGAAATGATATAAACACAATTTTCCACTTTAACCTCTATATACTTGAAATAGATCTCTAACTTATGATCATTCTCCGCCCACTTATGACTTTCTTATGAAGTCTTCTGGATACTGTGCAGCGCACCTCCAATTAATTTTTGGACGACTTGCGAGAGCCGTTACATGGGCGTGCCCAATCTCACGCAAAACTGGTCGAATCGGAACCTGC
>BNJU01000495.1_pt1 | contig 119831 bp, 170 predicted proteins | sample 8539281 | NCBI WGS metagenome assembly BNJU01 (sample SAMD00202456, study PRJDB9452) | human saliva metagenome | isolation source: human saliva | place: Japan | reverse complement strand
GGTATTGGTCCACTCCGACTCAGTCAAAAGAAAATCCTAAAACCCTACTCTAGAATGGCGTTTATTCAAACCTCGAGAAAAAGCTAGGTATCACAAAACCACGCAGTAGCCATTGGTGGCGTGAAATTGGGAGTCATGGAAAACGTTGCGAAAATACGGCGCAGATGGTATCGCGGTAATAACCGGCAATCAGTCAAGCCAAAAGATATAAAGGCAAGCACCAAAGCATTAAAGGAAGCTGAGGATGCAACCACTGAATAAGCCAAATAGTTTGAAACGTGTAGCAATGGCAACAATGATTGGCACCCGCTATTGAATATTTCGATAACTATATTTATACTCATGGCTGCAGTGCTCGTTTTCAATCATCAATTTTTCCACGCTGCTGACCCACTTTCGGTCAAATTGCTGCGCTTTCTACACTAGCACTGACTTTTTATTGCTCGTCCTCCTGGGGGTGTGTATTATTCGGACATTTTAGGATCGCTTAGGAAGAAAAATACCTTTTGTTATGAGCCCTGTTAGTACGCGAATATCAACCGTAGTGATCGGCTTTATTACCGACTTACGACAGTATCGGATATGGGCAACCATCTTACTTTGCTTGTGCCGTATCGGGCAAGGCATTGGTTTTAGAGTGGCGAATGGGGCGGCGCTGCATTAGTGGCAATCGAAAATACACCTGAAGGAAAAACGTGGTTGGTATACGCTTTTTCCACAATTAGGCGCTCCTCTAGGATTATCCTGCCAATGGTGTCTTTTACTCATTACCGCGCTTTTTGGACAAGCCGCAATGACTGACTGGGCATGGCGATTCATTTCTTTCCTCTTTGTGCTAGTTGCTATTGGTTGTATGTTCGATTAAAACTTTCAGAAGCGACAATATTTATTGCAGCACTTAACGAAAGCCTAAACCTCAAAGCTTTCACCGATGATGGAAGTGATCGTTACTCATTTCAACCATTCTTCTTAGTTATGTCGATCCGCATGGCAGGCTATGTGCTCTTTTATATTATGATCGCTTTCAGTCAAATTTATGCAAAATCTACCCAACCGTATCTGAAGCCGTTATGCAATGGATTAGGTTTCTCACCACAAATTTTTACTAAGCTTTATTAATGGCAGGTGCGATTTCATTAGCTATGCACTGCTATTTCAGGCAAATATCGATATCGTTGGACGAAGAATTTGGTTAATTTGACAACCTTTATGTGGCTATTTTCTGGCTCAGCTCTGCCATATTTTTCTCGATAATGGAACAACTACCAGTTTATTTTGGTTCTGATGATAGGGAATGGGGTTAATCATAGCATGGGATACGGCCCTTTCAGAGTTTATTACCTGAATTATTTCAGCACCTGCTCGTTATTCTGGCATCGTTGACCCACAATATTTCAGGCTTTATTCGGTGCCAGTGTAGCAGCAATTATTACATTGCCACTGAATGCAAAATTATGGCTTAAAAGGTGTTGGAATTTATCAACCTTAAATGCCGTATTAAGTTTGATTGACCTTTGGTTTTATTACGGAAACAAAGGATAAAACACTCAGCATAAAAATAAGGAAAAGAAACTCATCGTTTTGCTTTTTGTAGTAAATCTCAAAAATAAAACATATACGACCGCACTTGCGGTCGTTTCCTATTTATCGCTCAAAGGATTATTTTAATTTTTCACCTTTAAATTCACCTGTTAAGCTTTCTAAGAAAGATGATATCTTCAACATCTTTTGAGCTGGCTGTTCACATTACTTTTGGGTATTTCAACATTGCGCTCACAGCATCTTTTAGCTCTTTTGCTGATGCATCATGGAAATATGGTGCGTAGTGCGAGGTTACGTAAGTTGGCACTTTGAAGCGATACCGAATGGATCTTTAGTTTTGTGCAAAAGCGACCTTCATCTGCATCAGTTAATGGCGTACCACGATCTTTAAAGCAATCGCCGTAGGTCCCATGTATCATAAGATTTGTTCGCCCATTGTTACTTGCCAGTATGACAAGTATCGCATTTTATGTTGTTTGAATAACTCGCAACCACGAACTTGTTGTTCGGTCAAGGCTGTTTTATCCCTCTTTCAAATAACGGTCAAAATCACTATTTAGCGTAATTAATGTTTTTCATATTCACCAATCGCGTGAGTTAAGGTTTCTTTCGTCACTTGTGGATATTCTTTTAAGTAATGAACTCTTCATCCATTTCAAAACGTGCCACGATGTCATCCCAAGAGTGTGGAGCCCATTTTACCGGATGTTGGAGGACCTTTCGCTTGATCCCTAAATCGCCGCTCGGACCATCCCAGAATTGGAACAAAGTTGAATGCAGCATTGAATACAGTTGGTGCGTTAATTGGGCCCTTTTACCATCAATACCTGTTGAAGTATCAAGTCTATCCACACCACCTTTGTCTAATTGGTGACAAGTGGCATTGAATAGAACCATCGCCTGATAAACGTCCATCAAAGTAAAGATTTCATGACCAACGCGACTTTTTGTCATCAGTCGCAATACTGTCTGGAACTCGGTTGAACTCACGATCGGCATCAACATTTGGTGTTTCTTTGTAAAGAGCATTTTACGTGCTTCACGAATCCAGTTAGCAACGCTACTTTTTCTTGCTCATCTGGTTTACTCCGTGAAGATGTCTGAATTTAGCAATTGCGCATTTCGTTATTTTCAAGTACGCGTTGTAATTTTGCTAAATCAGCTTGGGATAATTCTGCTCGGATCTTTATGCCTCCTCAACTAAAACGATTCATGGCGGAAGGCTCTAGCTCCATTCAGAATATCCGATGCATCGGTCACCCACAATCGGGAATTTTGATAAAATGGAAAGAGTGTGTTTGGACTATGGCAATATTGGCAGCTGTTATCAAACAGCTTTTGCCACTTTTTCTTGTTCGCCCGTATATGTGATTTTCCATTAAAAGTTGGGTCGTCTTTTATCAAATTGATGTAGATACCCCACAACACCCAAATAACCTGAAATACTGCAATGGCTGCTCCACAATAATCAGTTTTTCATCTAATCCTCCAAATGATCAATAAAATATAAAAAGAAAGAAAAAGCTTAAAAAGCTAAGAGTGATTATGCCAAAAATTGCATTATATTTTGTATGGATTTAATTAACTTTGGCTATGGATTCAATTGATCTGCATTAAAAGCGTCTTTTTACCTTATAAGTGAAAAACTCCCTTTAGAATTAAGCATGATGCGGTTATTTCTAACCGCACTTTACTTTTCATTATCTCTTGCTTATTTCTTTGGCGCTTGCATAAAGCGGAAGAAATCTCTGTCTGGTTTCAAGATCACCGTATTACCTTGAACACTTCGAAGTTGCTTTCAGGGCTTTTAAGCTACGAATAAAGCTATAAAACTGTGGTTCTTGAGCAAAGCTTGAGAATACAATTTCGCTGCTGCCGCATCACCATTACCACGTAATTCTTGTGCAGTTTTATTTGCATTCGCTAAGATCAAAGTGACTTTTACGATCCACGTCTGCTTGAATGAAGGCGCTTTTTCTTTACCTTGTGAACGATGTCACGCGCAACGGCATCAGTTCCCGCACGCATACGTTGGTAAATCGAAGAAGAAATCATCCGTAAAGTTAATTTGTTTTTACGCGAACATCGACGACTTAATCCCTAATTCAGAGAGTACTATCCTGCCCTGAATTTACGCTTTTTCGCCCTCGCCATTAATTCACCACGCGTACCTGAAACGATATCTTTTAATCGTGCGAGTACCAATTCTGAACGCAGACGGTCATTCACTACAGCTTAATAGTCTTGCAGCTTGGTTATAATCGCCACCACCCGTTGCAGTATAGAAACGACCGAAATCGCTGATTTTCCATTTTGCCATATGAATCCACCAACAAGTCTTTTTCTCGACTGTCACAAAACGAGTAGCAGAACCATCTAAAAGTACGAATACGCGCATCAAGCACTTTAATGCTATCAGTCAAAGGCAATTTGAAATGCAAACCTGGTTCATACACACTACTTTGTTTTCTGCATCACGTTGTACTTTGTTAAACGCAACGCATGATGCCACGAGTGCCCCAGTTACAACCACGACGCTGGAATATAGCACCGCAAATCACCACAATAATCGGAGCAAAATTTACGCATTAGTTAAATCTCCTTGACGAATGCGCTTCATTTGATTGAACTGGTTGAGCCGTTTGCGTTTCTACACGACGTTCTTGTGTTGAAACAGGTGCAGAGACTGACCGCACTTTCAGGGCGTTGTAGTAGTCGGTTGAGCCGCTTTTTGACCCAGTAATTGTTCTAATGGTAATACGGTTAAATTATTTACCATTATTTGCATCTCACATGACTTTTCGGCGTATTTGCCATGACTTTTTCCATGGTTTGAATATAAAGACGCTCTTTTAACAAATCAGGCGCAGCTTTAAATTCAGGTAGAAGACGTTGTAAACGTTCTTCCCCTTGCGCATCAAGCACAGCACGATCTTTATAAGCAGTCGCTTCTTCTATAGTACGCTGTGCGTCACCGCGAGCGATAGGCTCTTTCTCACGAGCATAAGCTTCGGCTTCATTGAATATAACGTTGTTCGTCTTCCTGTGCTTTAATCGCATCATCGAAAAGCATCTTTTACTTCTTCTGGTGGACGTGCGGATTGAAAGTTCCGTCAATAACTTCAAGCCCCATGTCATAAGGTTTAATAATGTCGTTCAACGCTTTCCAGTATTTTTCACGCACAACTGCACGACCCGTTGTCAGAATATCATTCATAGTCACGCGACCGATCACATAACGAAGCGCACTGTCCGTCGCTTGTCCAAGACTAATATCTCGCATTGCTCACGCTAAACAAGTATTTTTCTGGGATTTTGCACGCGATATTGCACGGTCATTTCCGCTTTAACCATGTTTTTCATCTTTGGTTAACATTGCACCTTGCGTTTTAAGCTCGCGAACTTGTTCTACATTCACTGGAACCACTTTATCAATGAAAGTCGGTTTCCAGTTCAAACCTGGTTGAACGGTGAATCAAACTCACCAAAACGTAACGTCACACCACGTTCCGCTTCTTTAATGGTGTAAAAAACCGCTTTGCACCTCGATAATTCTGATCACCGCGGCGATCGGTGAAAATTTTACTAAATTGAATGAAGGGATATTCGGCGAAGTATTATTTGAACCGCCTTTTTATTACCCCCACCTAGTTTTCTTCAACAGATTATTGAGATACTTCTTCAATATCTGGTGGTGATTGCTCTGATTTTTATTGTCTCGCGAGCCCCAGCCATTTTCATTTTGCTTATCTGATGAATTATCTGACTGTTTTGGACCGCTGCTCTGCCCGGTTTACCCAAGGATCTGATCTGGACCGTTTTTGCGACATTACGTTCTCCATTTGTCTAAAAATTTTAATGAGTTTATCGAAATAAATGGGGTTAGTCTATGAAAATACAAGTGGCGAATCAAGTTTTATAAAATAAAAATCCTTGAATATTTTCAAGTTTTCTTTATTCATTACTTGGTAAATCACGGATATATATCTGGTAATCCATCCACTGATAAAAGTGCGGTTGAATTTTGACTGATTTATAAATGCCGCAAAGTAAAAAGGCAATTCATCTGTAAAATCAGCTTACCTTTCGGACAATAATCTGAAAAGATCTGCCGTTGTTCTGGCAAATGCGTCACACGATAACTCACTATTCCTACACCTTGTGATTTCAATACAGCTTCACGCAAACACCAACAACGATAAAGGCCAGGTCTGCATCAGGCTGTTTAGTAAACCAATCTTGTTCTGCTTGTGGCGCAAAATGCGCCACGAGCGCAGAAAAATTCCGTTGTTTGGGAAATTCAATATCAATACCGACCGCACTTTTTCCGATTCATTAATATGCAGCATACAGCAACCCAATCACCAGAGTGACTAATATTAAAATCAATATTCTCGACGGGAAATGTGGTCTGTCACTTTGTGTACGATAAATTCGCCCTAAAAGTGCGGTTGATTTTTCCGCTGTTTTTAGCAACTGCCAGTAAAAATGCGCCAATCGACGGCATTGATGACGTTGTGTTATCCGAGAAATTTCCTTCGATTCCGTATGCAAATTCTCAGGGGACGAGTTCTAGAATTTCATTAAAAGGAAAAAGGTTGTTGAATATTGGCGTAAGCAATAAAGTTGTCATAAAAATAATTAATAAACACGCAAGTTTGATTGCATTATAAAGAAATCCACCACGCCAATATAAGCTAAAAACTCATCAAAGCAAGGTGTTAGATTGAAACTGTAGAGCGGTTTTCATAGATTTTTCCTTCAAATACGTTACATTTCAAAAAGTAATCACAGGAGGTTCTATGTTTAAACAACTTCAACAAGTCGGTAAAGCATTCATGTTGCCGATTGCTATTTTGCCTGCTGCGGGTCTTTTACTCGGGATCGGTGGTGCACTTTCAAACAAAAGCAACAGTGCAAAGCCTATCCAATTTTAAATAATGAGGTACTGCAAGGTCTGTTTCAGATTATGTCTGCAGCTGGTAGCGTAGTGTTCGCTAATTTTAGCCTTATTATTGTGTATCGGTTTAGGTATTGGCCCTAGCCAAACGTGACAAAGCGTTGCTGCTCTTGCTGCGGTTGTCGGTTATCTCATTATGACGGGTACCATTGCCGCATTAATTCCGATTTTCTCTCCTGATGTAAAAAGCATTGATACAGGTGTGATTGGTGCATTGGTGATGGGCTTGATTACCGTTAAATTACACAATCGCTATCACAACATTCAATTACCACAAGTATTAGGTTTCTTTTGGCGGCTCTCGCTTTGTGCCAATCGTGACTGCTTTTTCAGCTATTTTTCGTTGGATTAGTTTTCTTCCTCATTTGGCCAACTTTCCAACAATGGCTTGTCTCTGCAGGTAAAGTATCGCCTCCATGGGAACCTTTGGAACATTCTTATACGGTTTCTTAATGCGATTATCTGGCGCGGTTGGCTTTACACCACATGAGTTTACCCACTGTTTTGGTATTCTGAATTAGGTGGTGTGGAAATGGTCAATGGTGAGATGATTGTTGGTGCACAAAAAAATCTTTTTGCTCAATTAGCGATCCAAATCACCATGGTTTAGTTTACTGAAGGAACCCGTTTCTTTTGCTGGTCGTTTTGATACCATGATGTTTGGCTTACCCGCAGCCTGTTTAGCCATGTATCACTGTGTACCGAAAAACGTCGTGCACAAATTGGTGGGTTATTCGCAGGTGCGGCCCTCAACCTCTTTCATTACAGGCATTACTGAACCGATTGAGTTTATGTTCTTGTTTGTTGCACCATGGCTTTATGTGTTCCACGCATTCTTAGATGGTGTGTCTTTCTTTATTGCCGATTATTTAAATATCTCTATCGGGAATACTTTCTCTGGTGGTTTTATTGATTTCTTGCTCTTCGGTATCTTACAAGGTGATGAAAACACCCATTGGTTGCGTGTGATTTTCGTCGGTATTCCTTGGGCTCTGCTCTATTATTTCTCTTTTGTTTTCTTGATTCGCATCTTTAATGTGATGACCCCAGGACGCGGTGAAGAAACCGAAGAAAATGTAGAACAAGAAACCAGCTCTCTTACTGAAAATGCACATAAAATTATTGCAGCATTAGGTAGTGCTGAAAATATTGAAAACGTTGATGCGTGTATTACTCGATTACGTGTTTCTGTTAGGGACGTGAAAGCTGTTGATAAAGCCACATTGAAAAAATTAGGCGCGATTGATGTGCTTGAAGTCGGCGGTGGCGTACAGGCTATTTTCGGTGCTAAAGCCGTACTCTATAAGAGTGAAGTAAATCAAATCTTAGGAAAAGAAGATTAACTCCTAAAAATAAAGGGCGTTTATCCCGCCCTTTTGAGTAATAAAACAAAAGTGCGGTCAAAATTGATCTGACCCCAAAAATCTGGACTATTCACATAAGGACTGACGACGATATTGTATCGGACTCAGTCCTTTTAATTTTAGTTGAATCCGTCGATGGTTATAGTAATCCAAATAATCCCTTACCGCATTAACTATCTCCTCTCGTGTATTAAATTCCCGACCATAAAAGCATTCCGTTTTTAATCGTCCAAAGAAACTCTCCATGGCGGCATTATCCAAGCAGTTTCCTTTCCTTGACATACTTTGTATGATGCCGTGCTCAGCAAGAATTTGACGATAAGCCGCCATCTGATATTGCCATCCTTGGTCTGAATGTAAAATACTACCTCTTGTTTTATCTAATCGCTTAACCGCCAGCTTTAACATCTTCTCCACCTGCGCCCAGTTTGGGGAATAACTGAGGGTATATGAGACTATCTCATTGTTAAATAAATCTAATATTGGGGATAAGTAGACTTTATTGCCATCTTTTGCTTTAAACTCGGTCACATCCGTTACCCACTTTTTGATTCGGCTTGGTAGCTGTGAAATGGCGTTCTAGATGATTGGTGCGATATGACCAATCGTCCCTCGATAAGTCGTCAATTTCTGCTTTTTCTTACCCGCACTTGAAGTTCAAGCCTCGCATTAAACGTTGGATTTTTCGATGATTCACGCCTGGTAAACAGGCGTGAACCCGTCGGTAACCATAATCGGGATGCTTTGCTTTAATCTGGATAATCTCGGCTTTAAGCCCTTTATCCTTATCTGGTTTAACTTGGCATCGAGCAAAAAACGTACTGCGCGCCAAGCCTGCAATACCTAATAGAGCTTTCAGGGATAATGGACTCAACTTTTGGATAACTTCCGCTGCCTGGCTTCTTCCCTGAAGTCTGAGCTTTCAACCCCTTTTAGGGTAAGCGACCTCCGCTTCAAGCTGCAAAAATTCTCAGACGTAAGCGGTCTTCTGTTTTAGGTGGAGGAGGCATTCTGGCATATTTAGGTTTCATTGGCGGTCGTCCTGATGGTTTATAAGGAATAAGCCCTTTTATGCCACTTTTTTCAAAGCGTTTCAACCAGGTTCCGACTAATGTGTCAGAGGGGATATTGTAAAAATGAGCGGCTTCTCGAATGCTCTATTTTCCCTTTTGAGATAGGTTGAAGAACCTGTAATTTAAATTCTGTTGTGTAGTGTTTACCCATAAAAATCTGCACCTCAATTGTTGGTTGTTTAGTCCAACTTTTGGGGTGCAGATCAAATCAACCGCACTTTTTATTATTTCAACAAATATGCACGTAATTGTGCAAAATCGTCATCCATTTCATCAGAAAGTAATGGCAATTTATTGTGTTTATCCAACGCTTCTGGCAATGGAAGATCGAGCGAAAGAATACGCTCAACAGACTCTTTAAATTTTCGCAGGAGTGCCGTACATAGAAAAATACCGGTTTCATCCGCTTTTAAGCTGGTCTTTCAATACTTGATAGGCGATCGCACCGTGTGGTTCATAAATAACCTTTTTGCGTACATCGCTTTTAAAGGTTTCTTCTGTTTCGCCATCACTTAACATACCTGAACCTAAATCACTAGAATTCCAACCATTACGTTTAAATAACTCTTCGACACGTGGCCAGTTGTTAGGACGACTCACATCCATCGCATTAGAAAGCGTCGCTACAGTCGCTTTAGGTGCCCAGTTACCTGATTCTAAATAACGCGGCACAGTATCGTTCGCATTGGTTGAAGCAATAAAGCGTTTAATTGGTAAACCTAATGTTTTCGCAATTAATCCTGCGGTTAAGTTACCGAAAGTTACCACTTGGTACAGAAACTACCACGTTATCACGTTTTTCTTTTTGGTAATTGCGCGACTGCTTCAAAATAATAACAAAACTTGCGCCAATAAACGACTAATGTTGATGAGTTTGCTGAGTTTAAACCAATCGCTTGACGTAGTTCGGCATCATCAAACGCTTGTTTGACTAACGCTTTGGCATGCATCGAAATCACCATTAATCGCCACAGTACGGATATTCCCACCCAAAGTACAGAATAATTTTTCTTGTAATGGGCTGATTTTTGCCTTTCGGATATAAAAATCACGACATTGATGTTTTCTAGCCCATAAAACGCGTGGGCTACTGCCGCACCGGTATCACCAGATGTCGCTGTTAAAATGGTAATTTTGCCATCACCACGTACTGCAGCGAGCGCCTGCGCCATAAAACGACCACCGAAGTCTTTAAATGCTAAAGTTGGACCGTGGAATAATTCAAGGGCATAAATATTGTCTTCTACTTTTTCTAATGGTGCAGGAAAAAGTAAATGCATTTTTCACCATTGCATCTAGTGTAGCTTTCAGTTTCTTCACCGATTAATGCACAAAGAATTTTTTTGGCTACGTTCAACCAATGGTAAAGCTAATAACTCGTCAATATTAGTTAAAGCGGGGATCGTTTCAGGAAAGAACAAACCTTGATCTTGCAAGTCCTGACGTACTGCTTGCGCAAAATTCACTTGTTCTTCAGGGTGTTTGATATTGTACAAATTCATTGTATATCCGTTAATTATAGAGTTTTAATAAAATGTTATTCCCCTAAGAAGAGGGGAAGATGATTGACTGCTTAACCGAGCTCTCTCGCGCCGTCATTATCAACCTTGCAAACATGAACAAAGCCTTCATTGTTTTGTAAATAATGAGTTTCTAAATAAGTGGCCAGTTTTGTTGCCGTTTGTAAATCAGGTGCTATGGAGAAAATCGTTGGGCCAGAGCCGGAAATTCCGTCGCTAATGCACCTAAATCACGCGTAGCTTGTTTCACTTCTGCGAAGTTGGGTAATAAAAGCCTCACGATAAGGTTCTGCAATCACATCTTTCATCATCATTGCTGCAAGATTTTCTTGATGCGTGTGACATGCGTGCACAAAGCCACCCTAAATGACGACCATGAGAAATCACATCTTGGCGGGTAGCTTTTCGGTAAAATTGCACGCGCTTCAGCGGTTGAAACCTCAATACCAGGATAAGCTAAGACCCAATACCAATTATCAAAAATGGCAGTTTTTGGCAAATGTTACCGAGGGATTGTACCATAAATTGCACACCGCCTAAGTAACAAGGAGCCACGTTATCATAATGAATAGAACCTGAAATACGACCTTCTAGCTCTCCCATCATCTCTAACAATTCCATTTTTGAGAATGGTTCATCGTGGAATTTATTTAATGCCACTAATGCAGCTACGATAGAGCACGCACTTGAACCTAATCCCGAACCAATGGGCATATTTTTTTCTCAAGGGTCAAACGCAATGGTTTGACTCTCACATTACGTAATTTTTAATTTGCTCACTAAACAGTACATAGGCCTGATACACGATATTTTTGCGGCTCTTTTGGCAATTTACGCACAAAAATAACCCGCGCTTTCTAGCTCAAAACCACTTGGAATAGACTCAATCTGTACAACATCACCCAATAATGAACCATCAATCGGTGAAATGGCTGCACCTAATGTATCAAACCCTACACTAATATTGGCACTCGATGCGGGAGCATAAATTCTTAACATATTATGTCCTTTTTAGTGGTGTAATGTTCTTAAGATATCAGCAAAGATGCCAGCTGCAGTGACTGCATTACCCGCACCGTAACCACGTAATAACAACGGAATTGGTTGATAATAACGCGTATAGAACGCAAGGGCATTTTTCACCGTCTTTCACCTTGTACAATGGGTTATTTTGATCCACGGCGATGATTGACACTTTGCAGTGGCCATCTTTAATTTGGCCTACGTAGCGCAATACTTTTCCCTTCCGCTTTTCGCGGCTTCAACGCGTGCTTTCAAATTCCGCATCTAATTGTGGCAACATCGCCATAAATTCATCGGCTGATTTGCCTTCAGAGAAGCCTTTCGGTAATACCCCTTCCACTTCAACATCAGAAAGCTCAAGTTCTAGCCCCGCTTCACGCGCTAAAATCAATAATTTACGTGCTACATCTTGACCTCGATAAATCATCACGAGGATCTGGTTCTGTAAAAGCCTTTTTCACGTGCAAGTGCAGTCACTTCTGAAAGAGAAAGTCCTTCTTCCAATTTACCGAAGATGAAAGAAAGTGAGCCAGATAAAATACCTTCAAAATACTCAAGCTCATCACCTGCAGCCAATAAATTCTGTAAGTTCTCGATAACTGGTAAACCTGCCCCTACGTTGGTTTCATATAAGAATTTATGTTGGCTCAGCTTGCATTGCGACGTAATTCGTGGTAATAGGCTAATTCACGAGTATTCGCTTTTTGTTTGGGAGTTACCACGTGGAAGCCTTCTTTTAACGCTCGTGCATAAAGTCCTGCGACCGATTCAGCCGTTGTACAATCAACAAAGACTGGGTTCACCACGTGATGTAATTTAATGAAAGATAACAATACATCGAAATCAGAAGGTTGGGTTGCATTTTTCAAGATCAGCTTTCCAATTATCTAAATTCAATCCGTTTTCATCTAAAAAGCATTTTTGTTGAATTGGCTAAGGCACAAACACGGATTTCAATATCCTTCTTTGCAAGGTACTCTTTTGTTGTTTGATTTGTTCAATCAATTCGCCACCAACACCACCAACGCCGACTAGAAACATATCAACGACTTTCTTATTATTAAAAAGGGCTTTGGTGAGTCGCTTTCACAGCTTCAATTGCTTTATTTTGTGCCACTACCGCTGAAATCGAACGCTCAGAAGAACCTGTGCAATTGCGACTAAGCTGATATTCGCTTGAGCCAATGCAGAGAAGAAACGAGCCGCGATACCTTTAGCTTGTTTCATACCATCACCCACAACAGAGATAATAGAAAGATCTTTTGCAACTTCAATCGGTTCTAAATCATGGGCTTTTAATTCTGCAGCAAACTCTTGTTCTAAAAATCGCTTTCGCTGCATCTGCTGATTTCACTGGCACACAGAAACTAATACTGTATTCAGAAGAAGATTGAGTGATTAAAATAACTGAAATACCCGCTTTGACATCGCTGAAAAATACACGCGCAGCCATCCCTACCATGCCTTGCATACCGGGGCCTGAAACATTAAACATTGCCACGTTATCAAGTTAGTAATCCCTTTCACTTGTAAACCTTCAGATTTCACATGACCATCAATTATTGAACCTGGTGCAGATGAATTACTGGTGTTTTTAATCACCAAGGGATTTGTTTTGGCAATAATGGACCAATTGTACGTGGATGAATCACTTTCGCACCAAAAATAAGAAAGCTCCATCGCTTCACGATAAGAAAGGCTTGGTAATAAACGTGCATCTGGTACTAAACGAGGGTCACAGTATAAACGCCGTCCACATCAGGTCCAGATTTCGCAAACAGACGCATCTAAACAAGCGGCTAAACAAGCGGCTGAATAATCAGAACCATTACGGCCTAATAACACTAATTCGCCTTTGTCATTACAAGCAGTAAAACCTGCCATTAAGACAACTTTATCTTTTCCGATACTTTTCGCATCAACGCGTTTTGTAGATTCTTCAATATCAACTGAAGATTCTAAGTAACCGCCCCTAGTGCTAATAATTGTTTAACCGGGATCTACAATGTGAACACTGTATCCGCGTGCTTCAAACCACGCTTTCATCATGGCAATCGATAATTTTTCACCACGGCAGTCAATGGTTGCTTTAACTTTATCTTCTACTTTGCCTGCTTGGCGGATTTCTTCTAATAAACCTTTAATTTGAGCAAATTCTGCATCAATGAGGGCTTTGGTCCCCTGCAAGATCAAATTTATTATTTTCAGCGTGCAAACCATTAATAATGTTATAGAAAAATTTCAATGGCTTCGTTAAAGTGGGTATCGGTTGGTTGGTTTAATGCGGCTTTTTCAGAGAGGGCGACAAGATGATTAGTAATTTTAGCAGGAGCGGATAACACACCGGCTGCTTGTTCTTCTAAATGAGCTTTTTCGATTAATTGAGCTGCTTGCGAGAAACGCTCAGGGTTGGCTAATGAAGTGCCACCAAATTTTAATACGCGCATGATAATATCCTCAGATGTTGTGATTTTTAAATATTAAAAACCCGCACTAGACTGAATGCGGGTTTTCCTGATCCTGTTTGTTACGCACTAACCCGCCCCATTAATTGTCGTAATGGTCATAATAATGGTGGTAATAGTGAAAGTGCAGTTATTTTTCATCGTAGTTTTTAACCTTGAAAAAGATGTGTTTAGAAATACCGAAAAAGCGCGAGCTTGTCAAACATAAAATCGAAAAATGAAGATTTTTCTAAAAATCATTACTTTGGTGTAGAATAAAATGAGTTTTACATTGGTCAGGAAGAAAATGATGACAATTCAACAAGCACTCGAAACCATTCATCAACAAATCCAAACCTCCACTCAACTGGCACATCGTCCTGAAAGTGCGGTCACTTTATTAGCTGTTTCTAAAACCAAACCCAATGAAGCCATTTTAGAAGCCTATCAGCCGGACAAAAAGCATTTGGGGAGAACTATGTTCAAGAAGGTGTCGATAAAATTCAGTATTTTTGAAGCACAGAATATTCAACTTGAATGGCATTTTATTGGGCCATTGCAATCTAATAAAACCCGTCTTGTAGCAGAACATTTCGATTGGATGCAAACGCTAGAACGTGCAAAAATTGCCGATCGTTTAAATGAGCAACGCCCTGCCAATAAAAGCGCGCTGAACGTTTTAATTCAAATTAATATCAGTGATGAAGCCAGTAAATCAGGTATTCAACCGAGTGAAATGATTGAGCTTGCAAAACATATTGAAAATCTACCGCACTTACGTTTACGTGGATTAATGGCGATCCCTGCTCCAACAGACAATGTTGCTGAACAAGAAGCGGCTTTTAGCCAAATGGAAACAATTATTTGAGCAACTTAAAAGTCACCTTCCTCATCAACAAATTGATACGCTTTCGATGGGAATGACCGATGATATGCAAGTGCTATAAAATGTGGTTCAACGATGGTTCGCATTGGTACGGCCATTTTTGGGGCGAGAGATTATTCGAAAAAATAATGAATAGAAAATAAAAAAGCGGTCAAAATTGACCGCTCTTTTTTTATCTGGATTTAATTAAACTTCTTCGCTCTTTTCAGAGAAACGTTCAATCTTCGCACCTAAGCAACGAAGTTTATCTTCAACGTGCTCATAACCACGATCGATGTGATAAATACGATCTACGATAGTTTCACCACTTGCGATACAACCCGCTAATACAAGGCTGATTGATGCGCGTAAATCTGTTGCCATCACTTCTGCACCAGAAAGATGCTCAACACCATGACACACTGCAGTATTACCTTCAATTTCAGCTTTACCACCCATACGAATTAATTCTGGAATATGCATAAAGCGGTTTTCAAAAATGGTTTCAGTGATGATACTTGTGCCTTCTGCCACCATGTTTAACAAGGTGAACTGAGCTTGCATATCGGTTGGAAAACCTGGGTGTGGTGCCGTACGAATATTCACAGCTTTTGGACGATTGCCATGCATATCCAACGTAATACTATCTTCTGTGACTTCAACTTCTGCACCCGCTTCACGAAGTTTATCAATCACGGCATCCATGGTATCCGCTTTGGTATTTTTACATACCACGCGACCACCAGAAATCGCCCCTGCAATTAAGAATGTACCGGTTTCAATACGATCTGGCACAATGCTGTGCTCGCAACCAGTTAAACGTTCAACACCTTCAATAACAATATGATCAGTACCCGCACCTGTAATTTTTGGCGCCCATTTTGTTGAGGAAATCAGCTGTATCAACGATTTCTGGCTCGCGCAGCGTTTTCAATGGTTGTTGTACCTTTCAGCAAGCGTTGCCGCCATCATGATAGATAAAGTCGCACCAACACTCACTTTTTTTCCATCACAATACGTGTACCGACAAGACGCTCTGCGACAACTGCTTTTACATAACCTTCATCAAGCTCAATCGTTGCGCCGAGTTTTTCTAAGCCACTAATATGAAGATCAACCGGACGCGCTCCAATTGAACAACCACCTGGTAAAGAAACTTGACCTTGATGAAAACAGAGCCACCAAAGGTGCTAATGCCCAAATAGAAGCACGCATGGTTTTTTTACTAATTCATATGGTGCAACGAAATGATCAATTTTAGAACAATCTAATAATACTGCACCTTCAGCATCACGCTCTGCCACCACGCCAAGTTTACGTAAGATTTTTAAGTGGTATCGATATCTTTGAGTTCTGGTACATTTGTTAATTTAACCGGCTCAGTAGCCAAAATGGCGGCAAAAAGAATAGGAAGTGCAGCATTTTTTTGCACCTGAGATGATTACAGTACCACTTAAGCGAGATTGCCCGCCATAAACACGAAATTTTTCCATAGAAAATCCTAGCTTGCTTGATGTAATAGACGATCCATTTTCCACTTTGCAGTGGTATAGGTTTTAATAGTTCAGCGTGAATTTCGCCAGTTTGGAAATAAGGCATTAATGGCGCGTAGATGGTTTGTTGCTGCTTTTAATTTAGAAAGTGCTGAGATCTCATCACTCACTACAATCACACCAAAATGTGCATTTTCACCTTGAGCATAAACTTCATCTACATTCAGGCTTTCTTTTAAAATACGTTCAATTTCTTGCAGTTCCATTCGGATTTCCGTTTTAATTATGATCGATAAAAGTGCTAATCCAATGAGATAAATTCACTAAATCAGCAAGGGTTAATAACTGTTCCGGCGGATTTATCAACCGCACTTTTTATTTGGTAACTGCTCACTATCATGTAGAAAATCACACAATAATGCAAAACCAGCCGAATCAATTCGTTTAATATTCGTTAAATCAAATTCAATGGTACTTTGATTCGCTAGCTTTTCTGATAAAAAAGAAGCACGTTGCTGCCATAATGGTAACAACGTGTTGCGGGATAGCTCCCCGATAATTGGAGAGCTATCTTATCATTATTTTTGATTAAATCCCACTTTAACGCAGTCATTCGCTTATTTGCTCAATGTCACAGGTGCTGCGGCAGATTTTTGAATTTGAGCTGTTAAAGCATCAATACCTTGTTGACGTAAAGATACCGCTCCATTCGTTTTGTTTGGTGACAACCATGCTCACGCCTTCTGCAACCATATCATAAGCTTGCCATTCGCCAGTTTTACTGTTTTTTTACGCCATTTGAAATCTAATTTGATTGGCGCTTGTCCACCATTTTTGCATGATGTTTACACGAATGCTTACAAGATTTTTGTCGCCCACTTCTTTAGCCGGTTCAATTTGAATATTTTTGATCGGTGTAAGCGGTTAACACTTGTGCGTAAGCTTGTTCGATAAAATCGCTGAATGCTTTAAAGAATTTTTCACGTTGTTCTGGCGTGGTTGATTTAAAGTATGAACCTAACACCAAAGAACCTGCATAGTTTACTTGCACGTAAGGTAATAAATCATTACGCACGATAGTACGTAAATAGTTTGGATCCTTTTTAATTTTTTTGCCTGATTGTTTTTGATATCGGAAAATAACTTATCTGATGCTTGTTGCATCAACACATAAGGGCTCGTTTCTGCACGTACAGTTTGAGTCACAAAAAGTGCAGTCACTGCAAAATACCATTACGCTAAACCATTTTTTTAAACTGAGTAAATTTCATCATAAATCTCCTAAATAAAGATTATTATTTGGCTTCAGGTTCTGCTTTTGTCAGCATTGCCGTCTGCTTTTTATCACCGTAAAGGAACTGGCCGATTAAATCTTCCAATACCATTGCGGATTTTTGTGTCTTGAATTTGGCTACCGTTTTTTTAACATCGCGGTTTCACCATCATCAAAACCCATCGTTAAGGCGATATATTGCTCACCCAATAATCCCTGATGTTTTGATCGATAACGAACTATTTTCCGGAATTTCTTTATATTCTTCATTAATCGCAATACTGACTTTTGGCAAGTAAGATTTTTCGTCTAACGTAATGTCAGATACGCGACCAATGACTACCCCACCAAGTTTAAGTGGTGCACGGACTTTTAGTCCACCAATATTGTCAAAAGTTGCAGTCACTGTGTAAGATTTTTGTTTCACCAAAACCTTGTACGTTTGCTACACGTAAGCCTAAAACACTAACGCAGCGATACCGAGTAGTAAAAATAGCCCTACCCAAAAATTCATATTTAATTGTTTGTCGCATAAAAATACCCTTTTAGCCTGCCCCAAACATAATGGCAGTTAAGATGAAATCGAGCCCAAGAACCACAAGTGATGCGTGGACAACTGTTCTGGTTGTGGCTTGACTGATACCTTCTGATGTCGGAATACAATCATAACCATTGAATAACGCAATCCACACCACGGCAATGGCGAAAAATACGCTTTTAATAAATCCGTTTAGAATGTCATAGCTCCAGCTGACGGCATTTTGCATCACTGACCAGAAAGCTACCTGCATCGACACCTTTCCAATCTACGCCGACAAGCGCACCGCCCCAAATACCAATCGCGGTAAAGAGAAGCGCAAGAATTGGCATCGCAATCAGCCCAGCCCAAAAGCGTGGTGCAATCACTCGACGTAATGGATCGACCGCCATCATTTCGAAAGGCTAGAAAGTTGTTCTGTGGCTTTTCATTAAGCCAATTTCAGCCGTTAACGCAGAACCTGCTCGACCCGCGAATAAAAAGTGCGGTCACTACTGGGCCTAATTCACGTAATAAAGACAGCGCTACAAGTTGTCCAAGGCTGGTTTCTGCAGAAAAATCAACCAAAGACCACATAGCCTTGTAAGCCCAACACCATTCCAATAAATAAAACCCAGAAAGCAGGATAATTAATAAAGACTGTACACCTAATACGTGTAATTGCTTCACTAATAAAGGAAAATGTTGACGAATTTGTGGCTTACCCACTAATGCACCAAACAACATAAAGCCTGAGCGGCCTAATGCACGGAAAAATTTGATTACGCTTCGTCCAAGTGAAGAAATCATATCAACAATCATTTAAATAATTCCTCCACATAATCACCTGCCGGATAATGGAATTTTACCGGACCATCTGCTTCACCTTTCAAGAACTGCACCACTTGCGGATCTTGGCTCGCGAGCAGTTGCTCTGAGGTTCCTTCGGCAATCACATGTTTATCCGCAATAATATAGGCATAATCCGCAATGCTTAATACTTCCTGAACATCATGGGAAACCACGATAGAGGTTAAATTCAGTGCTTCATTTAAGCGTTTAATTAAGCTCACAATTACGCCCATGCTGATTGGATCTTGCCCTGTAAACGGCTCATCAAACATAATTAAATCCGGATCGAGTGCAATCGCTACGAGCCAATGCTGCACGACGCGCCATCCCACCAGAAAAGCTCCGAAGGCATTAAATCTGCCGCACCGCGTAAGCCCACCGCTTCTAATTTCATCAACACAATTTGACGAATTAGACTTTTCCGGCAAACGGGTATGCTCGCGATCGGAAAATGCCACGTTATCAAACGTGGAAATATCCGTAAATAAAGCGCCTGATTGGAATAACATTCCCATGCGTTTACGTACTTCGTAAAGCTCGCGATTTGAAAGACGACAAATATCTTGTCCATCAAACAAAATCTCGCCCTGTTCAGGATATAACTGACCACCAATTAATTTTAGCAGCGTGGTTTTCCCTGATCCCTGATGGCCCCATAATGGCCGTAATTTTTGCCCTGTTGGACTTTTCAAATTCAGGTTATCGTAAATCACACGCTCACCTCGTTTAAAGGTCAGGTTTTTGACTTCGATTAGATTTTTATTCATTAAAATCTCATTGGTTTTATAAGAGGAAATTTATTTTTCTCTCACGTTAAAAAAGTGCGGTCGTTTTGACTGCTATTTTTGTGAAAAGGTTCAAGCGACGTTTTAATAACGTCGTGAAGCCACGTAATAACACAAAAAAATCAATGACAACACATAAATAGGGTAAATTACCTAATGCTGCATAAGGCGTTTTTGCCTTCTGTTGGCACCATTTTATGGGTCAGCGTGGTTTCCTCAAATTGAGGCGCTTGCGCTTCAATCTACCCTTTTGCATCAATAAACACTGAAATCCTCTGTATTGGTTGCACGAATTAATGGTTTACCTAATTCGAGCGCGCGCATTCTAGCCATTTGTAAATGTTGCCAAGGGCCAATACTATCACCAAACCAGGCATCATTAGAAATAGTCAGCAAATAATCTGTTTCTTTTTTCAGATTTTCACGAAGTTGCTCACCAAAAATAATTTCATAACAAATAGCTGGCGCAAAAAGCATGTTGTTTTGCCATAAAAAGATGGCTGTACCGCATCACCACTTTGGAACGCAGACATTGGCAAATTAAATACGGAATTAAGTGGACGCAACAAACTTTCTAACGGCACGTACTCACCAAATGGCACGAGATGATGTTTGCTGTAACGATTTTTTGTCGTCAACTCATAAGGGAAATCAGGATTCCCTGCCGTCACAATCGAATTTAATAACTTTACCGCTTTGCTCATCACGATATACGGTGCCAATCATCACTTCCGTGTTTTTCTCTTTCGCGACTTTATCTAAAAGCTTCAAAAAAATGGCGTAATCGCATTTTCAAGAGTAGGCAATGCCGACTCGGGCAAAAATAATCAAATCAGACTTGCCTAAATGCGCCAAAATTTGTTTTTGATAGATGTCCACCGTGGCATAAAGGTATTCAGGATCCCATTTTTAAATTTTTGCTCAATATTACCTTGTGCAAGCGTGACGGTTAATCCTTTACCTTCTTTTGGGTTGAACAAAAATTCACCTTTACCGGCATAAGCACTTAATCCACCCACAACCAATAATAGCAACGCATTCACACCAACTAAATTCCATTGTTTTTTCGATAGTGAAAAAACAAGATTAAAAATGACCGCACTTGCCCAAACGGTAAAGAATGTCATCCCTGTCACACCAAAGATCGGGGCGATACCGTAAAATGGACTGTCGATTTGGGTATAACCAAATTGTAACCAAGGAAAAGCGGTAAACACCCAACCGCGCAAGAATTCAGTCAACGTCCAAATCGCGGCAAAAATGACCGCACTTTGCACCTGAAAACGCTGCACTAAATAAGTGAAAAGCATTGGATAAAGTGCAAGGTAGGCCGAAAGTAAGCCAACCAAGAGATAGCTCACACCAAGGGAAGCGCCACCAAATTGATGAATGCTGACATTTAACCAACTTACACCAAAAACAGAAAAAGCCCATCGACCACAAAAAGGTGGCAAAAAGTGCGGTTGATTTTTGCATTTTTTGCCACAAAACAGCAAGCCGCCTAAGGACACATAGGCTAATCCCCAATAATCAAACGGCGAAAAAGGCAAATACGCCAATCACACCAGAAATCAGGGCTATAAGATAAACGACCAATTTATTCATTTTTATCCATACTACAAAAACATTCCCCTCTTTAGCAAAGAGGGGCTTAAGACTACAGTCAAACTGAGTAACTTACTCAGCTTGTTCTTCCACGCCTTCCATATCCGATAAATGCTCATCCGGCACGGTTACGCGTACCTGAATTAAACGGCGACTATCGGCAGAAGTGACTTTAAATTGAATATTTTCTAAGGTAATTTCTTCACCGCGCTTTAGGCAAATACCCAAAGGCTTGCATGATTAAACCGCCAATGGTATCCACTTCTTCATCATCAAAATGCGTATTAAATTGCGCATTAAAAATCATCAATATCCGTTAACGCACGCACCGCATAAGTGTGACGAGAAAGCTGACGAATATCCGCGACATCTTCCTCATCAACTCGTCTTCAATATCACCGACAATTTGTTCGAGAATATCTTCGATGGTCACCAAACCTGATACCGCACCAAACTCATCCACCACAATCGCCATATGGAAACGCTCAGAGCGAAAAATCTTTTAACATACGATCGACACGTTTACTTTTCCGGCACAATCACGACTGGACGTAACAACTTGGAAAGTTCGAACTCTTCCGCATCTTCACGTAAAAACTTAAGCAAATCTTTTCGCGTGCAAAAATACCTTCAATATTATCGCGGTCATCCGTATCTGCAATCACAGGAAAACGAGAGGCGGATTCAATAATCGTATTCAAGCAAGCATCAAGATCTTGATTCGATTCAATAAATACGATTTGCGAGCGAGGAATCATGATATCGCGTACACGAAGCTCGCGATTTCATTACCCCTTCAATCATTTCGCGAGTGTTTTGATCGATTAAATCGTTTTTGTTCTGAATCGCGAATCACTTTCACGAGTTCTTCACGGTTTTTCAGCTCACCTTGGAAAAAGCGGCCAATAAGTGATTGGAAAAAGATTTTTAGTTGTTTCAGTTTGATTACTCGAATGTTCTTCGTTCATAAAATTAAATGTGTTACTGTCGGATTGACTGCGTAAAAAGTAGCATATTTTTGACAAAAATCGCAAAAAAACTTAAGCTAAATGGCTGAAAATAAAGTGCGGTTAAAAACTTGATAATTTTGATTCGACCCCAAAAATCTGGACTATTCATATAAGGACTGACGACGATATTGTATCGACTCAGTCCTTTTAATTTTAGTTGAATCCGTCGATGATTATAGTAATCCAAATAATCCCTTACCGCATTAACTATCTCCTCTCGTGTATTAAATTCTGACCATAAAAGCATCTCCGTTTTTAATCGTCCAAAGAAACTCCATGGCGGCATTATCCAAGCAGTTTCCTCCTTGACATACTTTTGTAGCGATGCCGTGCTCAGCAAGAATTTGACGATAAGCCGCCATCTGATATTGCCATCCTTGGTCTGAATGTAAAAATACCACCTTTGTTTTATCTAATCGCTTAACCGCCAGCTTTAACATCTTCTCCCACCTGCGCCCAGTTTGGGAATAACTGAGGGTATATGAGACTCATCTCATTGTTAACAAATCCAATATTGGGGATAAGTAGACTCTTTATTGCCATCTTTTTGCTTTTAAACTCGGTCACATCCGTTACCCACTTTTTGATTCGGCTTGGTAGCTGTGAAAATGGCGTTCTAGATGATTGCGCGATATGACCAATCGTCCCTCGATAAGTCGTCAATTTTCTGCTTTTCTTCTTACCCGCACTTGAAGTTCAAGCCTCGCATTAAACGTTGATTTTTCATGATTCACGCCTGGTAAACAGGCGTGAACCCGTCGGTAACCATAATCGGGATGCTTTTGCTTTAATCTGGATAATCTCGGCTTTAAGCCCTTTATCCTTATCTGGTTTAACTCGGCATCGAGCAAAAACGTACTGCGCGCCAAGCTCTGCGCAATACCTAATAGAGCTTTCAGGGATAATGGACTCTCAACTTTTTGGATAACTTCGCTGCCTGGCTTCTTCCTGAAGTCTGAGCTTTCAACCCTTTAGGTAAGCTGACCTCCGCTTCAAGCTGTAAAATTCTCAGACGTAGCTGTCTCTTCTGTTTTAGGTGGAGGATGATTCTGGCATATTTAGGTTTCATTGTCGGTCATCCTGATGGTTTATATGAATAAGCTCTTTATGCCACTTTTTTCAAAGCGTTTCAACCAGGTTCCGACTAATGTGTCAGAGGGGATATTGTAAAAATGAGCGCTCGAATGCTCATTTTCCTTTTTAGGATAGGTTGAAGAACCTGCAATTTAAATTTGTTGTGAAGTGTTTACCTGATATCTGCACCTCAATTGTTGGTTGTTTAGTCCAACTTTTGGGGTGCAGATCATTTTTAACCGCACTTTTATTAACTGATTAACTATTTAAACCTAAACTCTGTCCACTGGTAATAGCGTTCACCTGCTTTTTGAATACCGCCATAATTTTTGCCATTCGGGATGGTTAGGGTATCAGGCAGGCATTGCGTTTCAAGGGCTATGCCGCTGAAATCTTGATAAGTGTCACCTTCACGAGTTGGAGTGCCTGCAAGATAGTTTCCGCATAAACCTGTAACGCAGCTTGGGATGTGAGTACTTCAAGGCTTAAATCTTCACTGGGGAAGTCAATAATACGCAAGGTTTTTGCCATGCTTTTATTGACGATAAAGGAATGATCGTAACCTTTTGTTACCACTTGATCGCCTTGTTGGAAAATCTTGTGCGATTGGTTTTTGCAACACGAAAATCAAAGCTGGTATTCACCACATGTTTAAGTGGTGAATTTGGGATGCCTTCGCCATCAACCGGTAAATAGAAACCGCATTAAGGCGTAGTGATGATTTCCGCACATCACTGCCCTGCTCCGCATTTTCTAAATTGAAATAAGCGTGGTTTGTTAAGTTCAGCGCAGTATCTTTATCGCTTTTCTGCTTCGTATTCAATTTTTACGCTATTTTCATCGGTCAGCGTGTAAAAGCACATTAACTTGTACATTACCTTCAAAACCTTGATCACCATCCGGAGACACTAGGGAAAAACGCACAAAATTCTGACCGCACTCTTCCACCTTCCAACGGCGTTTATCAAAAGCCTTCTTTACCACCATGTAATTGATGTTTGCCTTGATTAGCGACCAGCTGGATTGTTCGCTCACCCAATTCAAATTGAGCGTTAGCAATACGGTTCGCATAGCGTCCTACGCTTGCACCCAAATAAGCAGCTTTGATGAGAATAATCTTCCACTTTGCAGCCGAGTAACACTTCTCGCAACTCACCATTCTAGGGACTTTACAAGAAAGCCAAGTGGCTCCCTCAATCCATAAAGTTGCACAGTCATACCATTTGAATTGGTGAGTTGAACAAGTTGATAAGGCTGTCCATCTGGTGCATTGAACGCCGTTTTTCTAGCATAGACTCACCTCGTGAGGCTGTGCAAACGTAGAAATCTTCTTTTAAGCCCGTTTGTTTTTCATAATTATCGGCAATAATTTTTACGCACTTCTTCAACTTTATCATGAGGTAGCAAGGGCAACAATGCAACCACCAAAACCACCGCCTGTCATTCTCGCGCCACCGGTTTTACCAATCACTAATTGAGCGAGTTCAACAAGATAATCAATTTGCGGCACGGTAATCTCGAAATCATCACGCATGGACTCGTGAGATTGTCCCATTAATTCGCCCAATTTTTGTTAAATCGTTATGTTTTAATGCTTCAACGGCATCAAGTACGCGTTGGTTTTCAGTCACTACATGGCGTGCACGTTTTGCTACTAAAGGATTAAGTGCGGTCAATTCTGCTTCTCTTTTTGGAATTCTTCTACTGACACATCACGTAAGGCTTTTTACGCCAAAAATTCTGCGGCTTTTTCACATTGCCAACGGCGTGTGTTGTATTCGCCCTGTCACCAAATCATGCGGGTACATTTGAGTTCACAATAATGACGGCAACATCTTTCGGCACTGGTGTTGGTTGTGTTTCAAGCTACGGCAATCAATCATTAAGAGATGATCTTTTTGCCCCTAAAGCGGAAATTAATTGATCCATGTTCCCGCAATTTTGCGCCTACAAATTTGTTTTCAGCTTTTTGACCAATTAAAGCAATCTCTGTATGCGTTAAAGGTAAATCACTGAGTTGTTGGCAGAATTTCCGTAGCTACTTCAAGAGCGGCAGAAGAGCTTAAACCAGAAGAATGAGGCATATTTCGGAAAATCACTAAATCAGCACCTTGTTTAAATTGAGGGCAACGTTCTTGAATAAATTTCACGACACCACGTACATAATTCGCCCATTTTTGCTCACTTTGAGGGAAATCTTCATCAAGAGAAAAGGTATCCTCAAGATCAAGATCTGCGGCATAAACATTCCAAATATGATCAGCACGTTTTGATCCCGCAATGGCTGTACCATAATTGATTGCACAAGGCATCACAAAACCATCATTGTAATCGGTATGTTCGCCGATAATATTTACACGACCTGGCGCATATACTGTCAGTTCCGGTTGCTTGTTATATTTTTGAGTAAAAATGTGTTGGGATTTTTGGACTGGAGTCATATTATTTTCCTTTATCTTTCACACTCCCTCTTAACTCAAGAGGGATATGATTTTTAACGTTCTTTATAATGTACTTCGCTTAACGCACGTAATCTTTCTGCTGCTTGCTCAGCGGTGAGGTCTCGTTGGCTTTCACCTAGCATTTCATAGCCCACCATAAATTTGCGAACCGTAGCAGAACGCAACAACGGTGGATAAAAATGCGCATGAAGCTGCCAATGTTCGTTATCTTCACCATTAAATGGTGCAGCATGGAGCTCATTGAATAAGGGAAAGAGGTTTCAAATAAGTTATCGTATTTTCGTTGCCAGTTTTTCAATATCACGGCAAGATCTTTAGCTTGAGCCTCGGTTAATTCTGTTAAGCGTTTGACATGCACTTTTAGGCAACAACAAGGTCTCAAACGGCCACACCGCCCAATAAGGCACCACCGCAACCCAATGTTCGGTTTCCACCACAATACGTTCTTTTTCTCTAATTCTTTTTGAACGTAGTCCACTAAAAGGACAGAACCGTGCTTTTTCATAATAATTTCGTTGAGCAACATCTTCACGCGCGACTTCATTCGGTAAAAAGCTGTTTGCCCAGATTTGTCCGTGCGGATGTGGGATTGGAGCATCCCATTGCCGCGCCTTTGTTTTCGAAAAAATCTGTACCACTGATATTTTTGCCCCAGTTCACGCAATTGCTCTTGCCACACTTTAATCACTTCTTCAATTTCAAGTGCGGTCAATAATGGCAAGGTTTTGCTGTGATCTGGTGAAAACAACAACTCGACTTTCACCACGCGCTTGGCTCATTTGGAAAAGCGGATCGGCTGATTGCTCTGGCGCTGGGTGTATCTTCTAATAAAGCCGAGAAATCATTCTGAATACATAAGGTTTATGGTAATCCGGATTAGGTTCACCGGTAATACGCTTTATTACGCGGGCAAAGATAACAATTTGGATCGTGGCTTGGCTTTTGTTCCTCACTCACTTTTTCTTGTTGCCCCTGCCATGGACGTTTAGCACGATGTGGGTGAGACTAAAACCCATTGGTCAATTAACGGATTATAACGACGATGCGGATGATCTGTCGGTTCAAATACGGTTTCGCTCATATTTTTGCTCCAAAATGTAAACGATTACAAAAAATTTTCTCATAAGATAACAAATTAAAAATAAACCGTGATCATTATCACAAAATCAGGAAATAAGGCGATCATCCAATCACTTTTTGTGACGAATGTAGCATTTTTAAAAAGTAACCGCTTTCAATTTTATTCAAATTTACTATGATAATTAGTATGAAAAATGAATGAGAGCCCTGTTATGCCTACAATTCGAGATGTTGCTGAATTAGCTTGGTGTCGGTTGCCACTGTTTCCTGGGTGATTAATCGCTCCCCATCTGTGAGTGAAAAAACCCGTTATTCGGTACAACGTGCAATGGAAGTCTTAAATTATCAACCTAATGCAAATGCACAAGCTCTGGCCGTGCAAAATACTGATACCATTGGCGTAGTGGTTACTGATGTAACAGATCCGTTCTTTGCTATCTTGGTTAAATCGGTCGATAAAGTCGCTGAAGAGCATCAAAAAACGATTTTGATCGGCATTGGATACCATCATGCAGAAAAAGAGCGTGAAGCCATTGATACCTTGCTACGTAAGCGTTGTAGCTGCCTGGTTGTTCATTCCAAAGCCCTTTCTGACGAAGAGTTACAACATTATTTAGAAAATGTACCCGGTATGGTTGTAATTAACCGTGTGATTGCAGGCTATGAAAATCGTTGCGTCAGCCTTGATAACCGCCAAGGTACCTATCTTGCCACTGAAATGCTAATTCGTTATGGCCATAAGCAAATCGCCTATATTGGTTCCAATCACGGCATCTTAGATGAAACAGAACGTAAAGAAGGCTACTTAGAGGCCTTAGAAGCGCATAACTTCCCCATTGTAGAGCAAGCCATTGTGCATAATTCACCTGATTTTTGAAGGCGGTGAAAAGCCATGATTGATTTATTGAGCTACAACCCAATTTAACCGCTGTGGTAGCCTATAACGATACGATGGCAGCTGGTGCAATTTCTGTTTTAAATGAAAACAATATCAAAGTGCCGAAACAGTTTTCCATTGTGGGATTTGATGATATGCCGATTGCTCGATATTTAATTCCGAAGCTCACTACCGTTCGCTATCCAATTGATTTAATGGCAAATTATGCAGCAAAACTGGCATTAAGTTTAGTCGATTCATCTATTGTCACACCGACTGTTGTCCAATTTAATCCAACCTTGGTGAGACGTTTTTCCGTAGAAAATGCAATAAAAACCGTGATGGAGATCACAAATTTAAACATTGCTATGTAATCGTTTTCATTTATGTGAGTTTGATCACAGATTAACGGTTTTGATTTCGTTATGATGGATTCAGTTGCAATAGATGTACGCAACATTCCTCTATTTGATATATAAAAAATCAACAATAAAATCTCTTTCTTACATAGGAGCGTTTTTATGAAAAACAGCAGTATTAAGTGCAGTCGCTTTAGCAATCGGTTTAGGTTCAGCAACTTCAGGTTTTCGCAGCCGATAACCGCATTGGTGTTACCATTTATAAATATGATGACAACTTCATGTCATTAATGCGTAAAGAAATCGATAAAGAAGGAAAGCGCTTATGCATTGAGTTATTAATGAATGACTCTCAAAATGCACAATCTATTCAAAATGACCAAGTGGATGGTTTGCTTTCTAAAGGTGTAAAAGCTTTAGCGATTAACTTAGTAGACCCAGCAGCAGCTTCAACTGTTATCAAGAAAGCTAAACAAGATGACATTCCTGTTGTTTTCTTCAATAAAGATCCCAGGTGCAAAAGCAATTGGTAGCTACGATCACGCTTACTATGTTGGTACAGACCCTGAAAGAATCTGGTTTAATCCAAGGTGACTTAATTGCGAAAACAATGGAAAGCAATGCCAGCCTTCGACTTAAACAAAGACGGTAAAATCCAATATGTATTATTAAAAGGTGAACCAGGTCACCCAGACGCAGAAGCGCGTACTAAATATGTGATTGAGCAATTAAATGCTAAAGGTATCCAAACCGAACAATTATTTATTGATACCGGTATGTGGGATGCAGCAATGGCCAAAAGATAAAGTGGATGCATGGTTATTCTAGCTCTAAAGCTAACGAAATTGAAATGATCATTTCAAACAATGACGGTATGGCGTTAGGTGCATTAGAAGCAACCAAAGCACACGGTAAAAAATTACCAATCTTTGGTGTGGATGCATTACCAGAAGTGCTTCAATTAATTAAGAAAGGCGAAATTGCTGGTACTGTGTTAAACGATGGTGTTAACCAAGGTAAAGCAGTTGTTCAACTTTCTGCAAACCTTGCTAACGGTAAAGCAGCAACAGAAGGTACACAATGGAAATTAGAAAACCGTGTGGTACGTATCCCTTATGTTGTGTGGATAAAGATAACCTATGAATTCTTAAAATAAGAAAATCTATTGCTTTTCTTTAATTTTAGGGGAAAGGAAACCCAAATTCCCTTTCCCCTTTTTTGATGAGGTTGGATATGACAACTCAAACCCAAGATAGTGATGTACTACTGACGATGACGGATGTCAGTAAGTCTTTCCCCGGTGTAAAAGCCCTTGATCACGCCAATCTAACAGTTCGTTCTCACTCTGTTCACGCCTTGATGGGCGAAAAACAGGGCGGGTAAATCTACATTATTAAAATGCTCTTCGGAATTTATGCAAAAGACGAAGGTGAAATTTTATTCTTAGGCAAAGCCTGTTAATTTTAAAACATCAAAAGAAGCCCTTGAAAATGGGATTTCAATGGTTCACCAAGAACTTAACTTGGTGCGTCAAACTAGTGTAATGGATAACTTATGGTTGGGTCGCTACCCACTTAAAAGGTCCTTTTGTGGATCACGCCAAAATGTATCGTGATACCAAAGCGATTTTCGATGAATTGGATATTGATGTTGATCCAAGAGAAAAAGTGGCCAAACTTTCCGTTTCACAAATGCAGATGATCGAAATTGCGAAAGCGTTCTCTTATAACGCTAAAAATCGTAATTATGGATGAGCCAACATCCTCACTTTCAGAAAAAGAAGTGGAACATCTTTTCAAAATTATTCAAAAATTAAAAGATCGCGGTTGTGGCATTATCTATATTTCACACAAAATGGATGAAATCTTCAAAATTTGTGATGAAATCACCATTCTTCGTGATGGTAAATGGATCAATACCGTTCAAGTTAAAGGCACCACCATGGAACAAATTGTTTCAATGATGGTAGGCCGTGAATTAACACAACGTTTCCCAGAAAAACGAATGTACCAAAAAGAAGTCACACTTGAAGTGGAACATTTAACTGCAGCGAATCAACCTTCCATTCAAGATGTTTCCTTTAATTTACGCAAGGTGAAATTTTAGGTATTGCAGGTCTTGTTGGTGCAAAACGAACTGATATCGTGGAAGCCATTTTTGGTGTACGCGAATTAAAAAGAAGGGACGATAAAGCTCAACGGAAAAATCGTAAAAATCATACCGCACTGGAAGCAATCAACCACGGTTTTGCTTTTGGTAACTGAGGAGCGTCGTTCAACCCGGGATTTATTCAAACCCTAAGTATTGAATTTAACTCTTTGATTTCAAATATGAAATCTTACATCACCCTTGAAATTACTCAGCAACATGGCGAGCGATACACAGTGGGTGATTGATGCGATGAACGTAAAAACACCTTCTCACAAAACAACGATTGGCTCGCTTTCTGGTGGTAACTAACAAAAAAGTGATTATCGGTCGTTGGCTTTAACCCAAATCCAGATATCTTAATGCTCGATGAACCAACTCGTGGTATTGATATTGGGAGCAAAATTTGAAAATTTATCAGCTCATCTCAAGAACTCGCTAAAAAGATAAAAGGCATCATCATGATTTCATCAGAAATGCCGGAATTATTAGGCGTAACTGACCGAATTTTGGTCATGAGTAACGGTCGTGTTGCCGGCATCGTTGAAACGGCGAAAAACGTCTCAAGAAGAAATTTTTGCAACTTGCCGCAAAATATTTATAACGAAATAAGGAACGAATTATGTCAGTCTTTAACTCAACCATCCCTTCTGGATTTCTTAAAACAAAATGCCATCTATTTTGTGCTTTTACTCTGCTCATTATTATTATTGTCAAGATCCTTCATTCTTAAGTTTACGTAACTTCAGTAATATTCTAACGCAATCTTCTGTGCGTTTAATCATCGCCCTAGGTGTAGCAGGTCTAATTGTTACACAAGGTACTGACTTATCTGCAGGTCGTCAGGTAGGTTTAGCTGCGGTGGTTGCTGCAACGCTCTTGCAAGGCATGGAAAAATATGAACCGCGTTTTCCCAAATTTAGGTGAAAGTGCCAATTCCAGTTGTAATTTTAACTGTATGTTTAATTGGTGGCTAATCGGTTTATTCAATGGCTTAGTTATTGCTTATCTTAACGTAACACCATTTATCGCTACTATGGGTACGATGATTATCGTTTACGGTGCAAACTCACTTTATTATGATGCAGTAGGTGGCTCACCAATTGCAGGTTTCAGTGAAAACTTCTCAACTTTTGCGCAAGGTTTCTTCCGTTTTGGTGACTTTAAACTGTCTTATATCACCATTTATGCAGCTGTTGCGACAATTTTTATGTGGGTGTTTGAATAAAAACCCGTTTTCGGCAAAAACGTATTTGCTATCGGTGGTAACCCTGAAGCAGCAAAAAGTATCAGGTGTAAACGTCGCGTAACCTTGCACTCATCTACATGATTTCAGGTATCTTCTATGCGTTTGGTGGTATGTTAGAAGCTGGTCGTATCGGTAGTGCAACCAATAACCTTGGTTTCATGTATGAAATGGATGCGATTGCGGCTTGTGTGGTTGGTGGTGTATCATTTGCTGGTGGTGTGGGTACAATTATTGGTGTGTAACAGGGGTATTAATCTTTCACCGTTATCAACTATGGCTTTAACCTATATCGGCGTAAACCCTTACTGGCAATATATTATCAAAGGGTAGCATTATCATCATTGCGGTTGCTATTGACCCTTGAAAATACGCGAAGAAAAATAATTAAAAACAACGATAAAAATAACCGCACTTTTAGCAATAAAGTGCGTTTATATTTAATATAATCTAAGAATTTAAAAATGTCAAACAAAGTAAACTAAAGATAATTTAACTGTCTCATTTCAGTACTGACTGGTTTTACTCATAATATCCCTTCTCTATTCTATATTTTTTGAACAATTTACACCTCAACGGATCTTAGAAATTGGTTCATTTGAAGGGCGTTCAACTCATACTGAAGAAATGCTTAAATACCATAATGAAATAGAAATTCATTGTATTGATTCTTGGGAGGGCGGATTAGAGCATCAAGGAAAATGGGATATGAGTTCCGTTGAGCAATCTTTCAATGAGAATATTCAAACATTAATGATTTATGCTAGACAATGCGGAAAAATCCTTTAACATTATCAAACATAAAGGATATTCCCATACTAAAAATGATAGAATTATTAGTAAAAGGTGAAGCTGGAAAAATTTGATTTTATCTATGTAGATGGTTCTCATGAAGCCTCAGATGTACTATTTGATGCTATTTTTGGCCCATAAATTAGTAAAAATAATGGATTATTGCTTTTGATGACTATTTATGGAGCCCAGAAGAAAATGGAAAACAAAACCACTACCACTTAGTAAAACCTGCTGTTGATGCTTATGTAAATATCTATCAGCAAAAAACTCCGTATTTTACAAATGTTACCCGTTTACCAACTTTATATACAAAAACTATCCGATTAACTAATTAAAATCTAATAAGCCTGTGTATCAGGCTTACTCGTATTCATCTAACCATTTCAACAAAAATCGCTTCGAGAATACTCTCGTTAGATTTCATTGGATCATCATCAAAACCTTCTAGTTCACAAATCCATTTATGTAAATCCGTGAAAACGTACCGTTTTAGGATCTAAATCTGGATTACGATCATACAGCTCTTCTGCGATAAGTTGGGCATCAGTCCATTTCATTAGTGAGCTGCCTCATTCGCATGGTTAATATTATATTTAGATTTCCACCACTAAATCTTCATTCCCCACGACACATTGGCAAGAAAGGCGGCTATCCATTTCTAAGCCCCATGCTTTATCTAACATGTCTTCTTCTTGATCGGTAGCTTCATTTAATGAATCAAATCCTTCACGAATGACTACATGGCATGTTGTACAAGCACAAGAACCATCGCAAGCATGATGAATTTCCACACCCGCATTATGTGCCACTTCTAATAAGTTGTCGCCTGCTGCTGCATCAACCACCATACCCTCTGGACAGAATTCTTCATTCGGTAAAAATCACTTTTGGCATATTACTTTCCTCAATATAAAAACTCGTTAATTTATAACCGCACTTTATTGCTCAATATCTGATACAGATTTACCTGTCAGCGCTTGATTAATGGATTTATTCATTCGTCTTGCCGCAAATTCTTGAGTCGCGACATCAAGGGCTTTGATTCCCTGAACGATAGCATGACGATCTGTTCCTTCTTTTACATCCATTAGTTGTTTCAATGCATTTTCAATTTGGTGGAATTCGGCTTCGGTTAATAATTCAGCCCCATCTTGTTGTAATGCCACAATCACGCTTTCAATCACACGATCAGCCTCAACACGTTGCTCGGCTAATTCACGGGCTTGCATATCATCTTGTGCATTATCAAAAGAAGCTTTAATCATTGCCGTTACTTCTTCATCCGTTAAACCATAAGAAGGCTTAATTTGAATCGATGCTTGGACTTTTGTGGATTTTTCCATGGCGGTTACACTTAATAAGCCATCTGCATCCACTTGATAAGTCACTCGAATATGAGCTGCACCTGCCACCATTGGTGGAATACCACGCAATGTAAAACGACCTAAAGAACGGCAATCATCCACCAACTCACGTTCACCTTGTACCACATGTACCGTCATCGCAGTTTGACCATCTTTAAAGGTGGTAAATTCTTGCGCGCGAGCCACTGGAATCGTGGTGTTACGTGGAATGATTTTCTCCACTAAACCGCCCATGGTTTCAATACCTAAAGAAAGCGGCACCACATCGAGTAACAACATATCACTGTCATTCTTGTTGCCCACTAAAATATCTGCTTGAATTGCCGCACCTAAGGCAACTACTTTATCTGGGTCGATAGAGGTTAATGGTGTTTTACCGAAAAATTCGCCCACTTGCTCACGTACGTAAGGCACGCGAGTTGAGCCTCCAACCATAACCACTTCTTGCACGTCTTCAGCTTCAACATGCGCATCTTTCAATGCACGACGACAGGTTAATAAAGAGCGTTTTACCAATGAGTGGATTAATTCATTGAATTGCTCACGACTTAACTCACCTTCAAATCCGCGCCAAGAAATGACCGCACTTTGCTCACTCGTTAAAGCAATTTTAGTCTGAGTCGCTAAGCTTAAAAGCTCACGCTGCTCATTTACATTTTGTGGTTTGAATACCCGCTTGTTCAACAATCCAATCGGCAATTAAATGGTCAAAATCATCACCACCTAAAGGCAGTATCCCACCCGTTGCTAAACACTTCAAATACGCCTTTAGATAAGCGTAAAAATTGAGATATCAAAGGTACCGCCACCTAAGTCATAAACAGCGATGACGCCTTCTTTTCCGCTATCTAAGCTTCATAGCGACTGCTGCTGCAGTGGGTTCATTTAATAAACGTAATACATTTCAACCCTGCAAGGCGTGCTGCATCTTTTCGTACTTTGGCGTTGAGCATCATCAAAATACGCAGGGAACAGTAATCACTACGCCAGAAAGCTCACCTGCAAGGCGTTGTTCAGCGATATGATTTAAAACGAGATAAAAATATCCGCAGAAACTTCAATTGAGCTTTTTACCTTGATGAGTCACCAATAATGGCAAGCCATTTTCACTTGTCACAAACTCATACGGGTAAAGTTTGGTGTAACGATGATTGCACATCAGCAAGACTACGACCAATCAGACGTTTTACGGAAATAATCGTATTTTTAGGATCAATTGCAGCTTTTGGCAAATGCTTCAGTACCCACAAGTTTTTTTCATTTTCACCATAATACACGACTGAAGGCACAAGGCTTCTGTCTTGTTCATCATTTCAAAAATGGTGGCTTGACCGCTACGTACAGCGGCAACTAAAGAGTTTGTTGTACCTAAATCAATCCCTACCGCAAGACGATGTTGATGTGGTGCTGCCGTTTGTCCTGGCTCTGCAATTTGGAGTAATGCCATATCTCTTTTTATCTCTAATAATTAATTTGTTAAGGGCTCGTTATGCCACTGAATAAGCTTGTGCAAATTTATCTTGTTCGGTGAAACTTGCATTATAATGGGTTTCAATGTTGACTTCGCGTCGTTCACGCTGATTAATATCAGTCGTCTTATCTTCTGAAAGCTCTGGTGTAAAAACAATCATGTGGTTACCATCGAGTTGTTTTACATCTTCTTGCCAATTTTGCCAAAACAGATTTTGGTAAAATGCTTCAATGTCACCATTTAATGCCCAAGCCAAGAAATCCGTATAGGTAAAATTTAAATCATGCCAAGTTAAATCTTTTGGCGAAAAATAATAAATCTTACCGAGATTAGAACCTAAAGAACCACCATTTAAGGCAAAATAACCACCAATGACATCATCTGCAACGAGCAAATATTTTGGTTTATCACCTGATTGATTAAAGGATTTGCTGAAATTCCAGTCCATTAATCCACGTGGTAATTTAAAACTGCCTGACCCCAATATACGCAACCAACCATGATAGATTAAAAATGCCACCAGTTTCATAAATGACCGCTCCCATTGGAGAAGAAGTGGGCATTTGCATGGTGAAAAGCTCACGTTCTGCACTAGATTGATCTTTTTAATCACATCACAATGATTACGAGCATGCTCAATCCATTGGGAAATGGTTCTCAAGCAGATTTTTGAGAGATCAGTCAGTTGTTCTAAAGTTTGCATAATCGAGTTTCATTAGTATGAGGGCAATACCCATTTATCAATAGCGAAAAGGGCGTATTAAACGCCCTCAAGATTATAATTCAAATAGACGTTCTTCTACTTGGCTAATTTCATCCGCCAATTTTTTTAGAAAACGTAATTTATCACAGAACTGTGCAGCAGTTGACCATTGTTGCTCATTTAGTTGTTCTTCAAGTGCGGTCAACATTTCTTTTGTTTCTTTTTTAACGCGTTTCGCAAAGGATTCTAATGCATTTTCATCCTGGCTTTGCTCAATATTTTCGAGCTCTTCTCGCCATTCTAATTGCTGCATTAGGAATGCCATATCTTGTGTGCTCTTTTGCTCTAAATCCTGTGCTTTTTCCCGTATTTAACGCAATAATCGCTTCCGCACGTAGAATCGGGTCTTTCAAGGTTTTTAATGCATCATTAACTTCTGTCGACTTTTTGCATTGCGATACGTTGTTCTTGCGCATCTGCCGTAACAAAATTATCAGGGTGTAAGCTCTTTTGAAGCTACTAGATAGCGTTCAGACAAAAAGGGCTTGATCAACATTGAAAAGCAACGGGCAAATCAAAAAATAGCAAAAAGGATTTGTCATCTTTATTCCCTTAAACATGGAAACTTTCACCACATCCACATGATTCTTTCACATTTGGATTGTTATATTTAAAGCCTTCGTTCAAGCCTTCTTTGACATAATCTAGCTCAATGCCATCTAAATAAACCAAGCTTTTTGGATCGACTACCACTTTTCACGCCATGCTGCTCAAAAACAAGATCGTCATCATTGAGCACATCAACGAATTCAAGCACATAGCCTAAACCCGAACAACCTGATGTTTTTCACACCTAAGCGTAAACCAATGCCTTTTTCCACGATTTTCAAGAAAAATTACGAACTCGTTCTGCCGCTTTTTCAGTTAATGTTATAGACATGATCTATTCCTACATAGTTTTTAAATATCATTATTGCTAAAGGTACCGCCAATAGGTTGATAATGAGTGTTGAGAAAAATGCTGATTTTGCGGAGCGGATAAAAATTGCAGGCTTAAAGAGTACAATTAAACTTGACAATACAAAAGCAAGCCGCACCCCAAATTAGAATATATGAAGCCAGATAAGACTCGCCATCCTGAAACCGCCATCTCTTAATGAAAAGTAATAAGAAAGTAATGCATGAAGAGCAAAAGCCAACAAAGCCGCAGAAGTTACAGCAGCACTACGTAATCTTGTATATAAAATAAACGATGCGATCATTGGACCCCAGAAAACCAAGCTAGGTTACAACTGAATCTGAAAGGAGGTTCTGGTGACAAACACATCGGAATCTGCAGAACTCAAAATAGAGCAAAAGTACAAGTGGTGTAAGCAAACATAATGCCACACTAGCAATGGCAATTTTTCTCTAACGTCATGACAACTGTACCTTTTCTAAGAACTTAATTTCTCGATGCTCATATATGAAGTATATCGTCATCATTGAGCACATCAACGAATTCAAGTACATAACCTAAACCCGAACAACCTGATGTTTTTCACACCCTAAGCACAAACCGATGCCTTTTCCACGATTTTTCAAGAAAAGTGCGAACTCGTTCTGCCGCTTTTTCAGTTAATATTATGACATGAGTTATTCCTACATAGTTTTAAATATCATTATTGCTAAAGGACCGCAATGCGTTGATAATGAGTGTTGAGAAAAAATGCTGATTTTGCTGAGCGGAGTAAAAATTGCAGGCTTAAAGAGCGCATATTAAACTTGACAATACAAAGCAAGCCACACCCCAAATCAGAATATACAAGCCAGATAAGACTACCGTCCTGAACACCATCTCTTAATAAAAGTAAATAAGATAAAGGAGTACATAAAGATGCAAGATGCAAAGCAAAGCTGCAGCTGATACGGCTGCACTACGTAATCTCGTATATAAAAAATAAACGATGCAATCATTGATCCCCAGTAAACCAAGCTAGGATACCCACATACATGAATCTGAACTAAAGGTTTCTTCTGAGCCAACACATAGGAATCTGCAAAGACCAAATAAATGGAAAATACAAAGTGATGTAAGCAAACATAATACCACACTAGCAATCGCAATTTTTCTCTAATGTCATGACAACTGCACCTTTTCTAAAAGCTTAATTTCTCGACGCTCATATATGAAGTATAAAGTGCGGTCATTTTCAACCGCACTTTTGATTACTTACCTTGTTTATTTTTATAGTCAGCAATAGCGGCTTTAATTGCATCTTCTGCTAAAATTGAGCAGTGAACTTTTACCGGTGGTAATTCAAGTTCTTCCGCAATTTGGCTGTTTTTGATTGCGCCTGCTTCATCTAAAGATTTGCCTTTTTACCCATTCGGTAATTAAAGAGCTAGAAGCAATCGCAGAACCACAACCATAAGTTTTTAAATTTTGCATCTTCAATAATGCCGCTGTCATTTACTTTGATTTGTAACTGCATAACGTCACCATAGCTGGCGCCCACCATGCCGGTGCCCACAGAATTATCTTTTTGTCCATTGAACCAACATTGCGTGGATTTTTCGTAATGATCGATAACTTTTTCGCTGTATGCCATATTCTTTCCTTTCCTAAATAAGTTGCTATCAGGCGGTCTAGCTGCCTTGAAAATTAGTGGCTGCCCACCAATAGTGTTTAAATCAATGCCTTCTTTGAACATATCCCAAAGTGGCGATAATTCACGAAGTTTTGCTACTGCACCATGCATTAAATTAATGGTGTAATCAATTTCTTCTTCAGTGGTCCAACGACCAAGCGTGAAACGAATTGAGCTATGTGCTAATTCATCATTACGACCTAATGCACGTAATACATAAGATGGCTCTAAACTTGCAGACGTACAAGCGGAACCAGAAGATACTGCGATATCACGTAATGCCATCATTAACGACTCACCTTCAACATAGTTAAAGCTGATGTTTAAATTATTTGCTACGCGGTGTTCCATTGAACCATTTACATAGGTTTCTTCAATGTCTTTAAGACCATTGTATAAACGATCGCGCAATGCTCGGATACGAGGGAAATTTCAGTCGTCCATTTCTTCTTTTGCAATACGATAAGCTTCACCCATACCAACGATTTGGTGTACCGGTAATGTACCTGAACGCATACCACGCTTCGTGACCACCACCATGGATAATCGCTTCTAAACGAACACGCGGGTTTTACGGCAAACATATAATGCGCCAATCCCTTTTGGTCCGTACAATTTGTGGCTAGACATTGACATTAAATCAACCTGTAATTCCGCGAGATTGATTTCGACTTTACCGACACTTTGTGTTGCATCTACGTGGAAAAATGGTTTTGTTTGCACGACAAAGCTCACCAATCGCTTTTAATATCTTGAATCACGCCAACTCTCATTATTCACATGCATGATTGACACAACAATTGTGTCTGGACGCAATGCTGCTTTTAAATTTCTCAAGATCGATTAAACCATCTTCTTCTGGATCTAAATAAGTGACTTCAAAGCCTTCACGCTCTAACTGACGACAAGTATCCAATACGGCTTTGTGTTCAGTTTTTGCAAGTAATGATGTGTTTGCCTTTTGTTTGATAAAAATGCGCTGCACCTTTAATTGCAAGGTTATCTGCTTCTGTTGCGCCAGAAGTAAACACGATCTCACGGAGTCTGCGCCAATCAAATCCGCAATTTGATTACGTGCAATATCAACTGCTTCTTCAGCTTGCCAGCCAAATTTATGTGAACGAGATGCTGGATTACCGAATACACCATCAATGGTTAAATATTCCATCATTTTTAGCCACACGTTCATCAACTGGACATGTTGCTGCATAATCTAAATAAATTGGTAATTTCATTTTCACTCCTAAAAACTACCAAAAATGCCATCATTTTGACCGCACTTTGATCTACTTTCCTATTATTGGTTAACAACAACCAAATCATCAAAATCTTTAGTGAGCTTTATGTTTTCCTGATTTTTTTCTCCACAAGCTTTCAGCTAAAAGTGATCTGATCTTAAAAATCAGTAATGCGATCACTTAAATCTTGCCATAAAGAATGAGTTAAACATTCAACCCCACCTTGACAATTTCCCTTTCCAAGGCATCTTGTGACATTAATGTTCTCATTTACGGCAGAGATCACCATACCGATAGAAATTTGATCTGCTGGTAACGCTAAACGATAGCCACCACCCGGACCACGAACGCTTTTTTACTAATCCACCACGACGCAATTTTTGCAAATAATTGCTCAAGATAAGAAAGTGAAATATTTTTGACGTTCTGAGATATCCGCTAAACAAACCGGATCTGTCCCTGCGTGTAATGCGATATCTAAAATTGCGGTAACCGCGTATCGTCCTTTAGATGTAAGTTTCATAAAGCATCCTATTAATCGTCGTTTGGATAGTTTACATATCTGACTATGATAGTCAATTTTAGTCTTTTTGCAGATTAAGGCGTTTTTCGACCGCACTTAACATTCCACGCAAAAATATTTAATTCATTTTTCGAGAGAAGAACGGTTATAAAAGCCGTCTTAACTTTTTGTATAACACCTTGATTTTGAATAAAAAACCAAGTGATTGATATACCTGTTCCGTATGCGCATACTCCATTTCTTGCGCTGTCGGATAGATATTTTCTATTGTAGAAAGTGTACTTTCCGTTCTTTCTTTAGCTAAAAATGCCATCCGCATTTCATAACTTACCAACTGCACTGCCATCGCTAAATTTAGCGAGGAATATTCAGGGTTAGCGGGAATATTTAAATGATAATGACATTTAAGTAATTCTTCATTTGTGAGCCCAACACGCTCACGACCGAACACAATCGCTACTTGGCCTTGATGAGCACTGGCTTTCTCGGCACATTCTCTAGGTTCAATCAATGTACTCTGTAAATGACGCAATCTCGCACTGGTACCAATTACCAAAGAGCAATCTTCTATTGCTTGCTCAAAAGTATCGACAATTTGGGCATTTCGAACGAGGTCATCTGCGCCAGCGGCTAATGCAATAGATTGTTCATCCACCGATTTTGGTGATACTAAATAGAGATTGGATAATCCCATCGTTTTCATCGCACGTGCAGCAGAACCGATGTTCTCCACTGTGTGATGTTTCAACCAAAATAATACGAATATTTTGTAACATTTTTATGCCCGACTTAAAAGTTGTGGATATTCTACCATAATAACCGCCAAATATAGTCAAGAATTTTGAAAAATATTTTAATTTTTGTAAATTTTTAACAAACAGGAGAAATAAGATGTTGACTGGTGGGCTGTGAGAGACTCGAACTCTCGACCGACGGATTAAGAGTCCGCTGCTCTACCAACTGAGCTAACAACCCAACCGGTTAAAATGATTTGATAAATGGATGGTGGGTCGTGAAGGATTCTGAACCTTCGACCAACGGATTAAAAAGTCCGCTGCTCTACCGACTGAGCTAACGACCCATCTGGGAATTTCTTTCGAAATAAAAAGTGGTGGGTCGTGAAGGATTCGAACCTTCGACCAACGGATTAAAAAGTCCGCTGCTCTACCGACTGAGCTAACGACCCACATCATTTCGTAACAGGTGCGTATAATACCGATTTTATTTTCTGACGCAAGAAAAATCTGAAGAAATTGTGCTAATTGCGTGAATACTCGTCAATTTTTAAGAAAATTTGAGATAAAGAAAAACGGAGAGCATATTGCTCTCCGTTTTTATAAGAATCAAGATTCTCTAAAAATTAGTATGCTAACACTGCACGACGGTTTTTAGAGTATGCTGCTTCATCGTGACCCTAACACTGCAGGTTTTTCTTCACCGTAAGAAACAGTTGATACTTTACCAGCGTCAACACCTTTACCAGCTAAGAAACCTTTAACTGCATCAGCACGACGTTGACCTAAAAGCGATGTTGTACTCTGGAGTACCACGTTCGTCAGTGTTACCTTCAACAACAACTTTAGAAGCTGGAGTTGCATTTGAGTATGCAGCGTGAGCATCTAAGATTTGAACGTATTCACCTTCGATGTTGAATTTGTCGAAACCGAAGTAAACGGTGTTGTAACGTTGTTGAAGATCTTCAACAGAGTAACCACCGAAAGTTTGGCCGTTGTTAGCTACCGTTGCCTGCTGCATCGTTGTTTGATGAGCTACATGCTGCTAATGCAGCTACTGAACCAGCAACTAATAATGATTTAACAAATTTGTTCATTAGATTTCTCCTCAATGAGTTCTTTTATTTAGTCAAATATGGCGACCAAGCAGGAAATTTCACTTGGCCATTACTTCCTGGAAGACTCGCCTTAAAGCGACCATCTGCAGAAACTAATTGTAACACCTTTCCTAACCCTTGTGTAGAGCTGTAAATAATCATGATACCGTTAGGCGAAATGCTTGGGCTTTCACCTAAGAAAGATGTACTTAATACTTCAGAGCTACCAGTTGTGAGATCTTGTTTCACCACGTTGTTATTACCGTTGATCATCACAAGTGTTTTACCATCACTACTGATTTGCGCACTACCGCGACCACCTACTGGTGACGCGCCACCACCGCTTGCGCTCATACGATAAACTTGTGGTGAACCGCTTCTATCTGAAGTAAAGAGAATTGAGCTACCATCTGGAGACCATGATGGTTCTGTATTATTACCCGCACCGCTAGTTAATTGAGTAGGTTTTCCTCCATTTGAGCTCATTACATAGATGTTTAATAAACCATCTTGTGAAGAAGCAAACGCAAGTTTAGAACCGTCTGGAGAAAATGCTGGTGCACCGTTATGTCCTAGGGAAAAGAAGCAACCACTTTTACGAGAACCTGAACCTAGGGTCTTGTACAACAAGTTGTGATTTTTGTTCTCAAAAAGATACGTAAGCTAAACGTTTACCATCTGGAGACCATGCTGGAGACATAATTGGTTGTGAGCTACGATTTACGATGAATTGATTGTAACCATCATAATCTGCTACACGAACTTCATAAGGTTGTGATCCACCATTTTTTTGCACCACATAAGCAATACGAGTTCTGAATGCACCACGAATACCAGTTAATTTTTCAAATACTTCATCACTCACAGTGTGCACCATAACGTAACCATTTATTAGTCACGGTATAGCTATTTTGTGCAAGCTACTGCACCTGGTGTACCTGATGCGCCCACAGTATCAACTAACTGATAAGAAATGTTATAACCACTACCAGTTGAAGTCACTTGACCCTACAACAACAGCATCAATACCTAAAGCAGTCCAAGCCTCTGGTTTCACTTCAGCTGCAGTTGTTGGTTGTTGTGGCATTTGGCTTACTGGAATTGGATTAAATTTACCACTATTACGTAAGTCATCCGCAACAATTTGACCAATATTTTCAGGTGCAGAACCTGCGAAAGGAACAACTGCGATAGGACGAGCCCCATCAACACCTTCATCAATCACAATTCGAACTTCATCTTCTGCCATTGCTGTGCTTGCAAATGCAAACATCACCACAAATAGCCCCATAACACGTTTGATCAATTTCATTTAATCACCTTATTTTAACGTTGTTATTTTTCTAAAAACCGATTATCGAGCATTGATATCAAAATCGATAGCCGGCGCTTTATATTTCTCATACACTGCATCAGATGGTGCTGCTGGAACTTTTTCGTTCTAGCCACCGCACTTAATGCTGCAGTACAGATATCATCAGGTCCAGAAACTCGTTGGTAGCTAAAATAGTACCATCTCGACCGAGTTGAATTTTAATGCGGCAAACTTTACCGGCAAAACTTGGATCTTTTAAGAAACGGCGTTGAATTTCACGCTTAATCACACCTGCATATTGGTCACCGACCTTGCCACCGTCTCCAGCCCCAAGTCCCGCACCACTACCTTGTGTACCGCCTTTTATTCGCATTGCCACCTTTTAGATGCGCTACCACCACCGATGTCACCACCGTTCATGAAATCATCTAAAAGCTGCTTGATCCGCTTTTACGTTTTTGCTGCATCAGCTTTTGGCTTTCGCATCAGCCTTCGCTTTTAGCTTCGCATCCGCTTTAGCTTTTGCTTCTGCCTTGGCTTTTGCTTCAGCCTTGCTGCTTTGCCTCAGCCTCTGCTTTCGCTTTTGCATCAGTCTGCTCAGCTTTTGCCTTTAGCATCTGCTTCAGCTTTTAGCCTTGGCATCTGCCTCAGCTTTGCCTTCGCTTTTGCTTCAGCCTCTGCTTCGCTTTTCGCCTCAGCCTTGGCTTTAGCATCTGCTTCTGCTTTTTCTTTTCGCTTTTTGAGCTTCAGCTTGTGCTTTCGCTTTTGCTCTTCTTCAGCCTGTTTTAGCGGCTGCAGCTAAACGTTTTTGCCTCGGCTTCAGCTTTTCAACTTCGCTGCCCTCTGCAGCTTGTTTTGCTTTGCTTCTTCAGCTTGTTTTCTGTTTTTCTAACGCCTCTTGACGAGCAAGCTCTTGTTGCTGTTTTTGCTTCTGCTTTTCAATTTCTTGCTGCTTTTGCTTTTTCAAGTTCTTTTTGACGTTGAATTTCCTGCTGACGCTTAATCTCTTCTTGTTTCGCAATTTCTTGCTGATTTGGTTCAGGTTCAGGCTCTGGTTTTTTTCTCTTCAACTACAGGCTCTGGTTTCTTCTGTTTATCAGTTTGACCTTTTTCTGTTGTTGAATACGTCCCATTCCTGTGCTGCGCTGCCAGTATCGACCATCACAGCTCCCATGGCATCACCTTCACCTTCTCCACCACCCATTATTTCAACGGTTTGATAAAGAGAGCTCCAAATCAACAAACCAAACAATGCAAGGTGCATCGCAATAGAGATGACAAACTCATTTGCACGTTTTTCGTCGATTATTCTGCACGGTTTTTACCTACTTTATTCTTAAATTGGGTTGGTCATTAAACCCACAGACTTAATGCCGGCAAGATGTAGTAAATTCAGTGCTTTAATCACTTCTTCATAAGGTACATCTTTTTGCTCCGCCCACTAAGAACATTGTGTTATTGTCTTTATCAAATTCTTGTTTTGATAATTGGGTTACCATTTCTTCGTTAAGGCCTTCTTGGCGTTGACCACCAATCGAAATCGAATACTGCCCAATACCTGCTACTTCTAAAATAACTGGTGTTTTATCTTCATTTGATACATTTTGACTTTGCACCGAATCAGGGAGTTCCACTTGAACGCTCTGACTGATAATCGGCGCGGTTGCCATAAAAATTAACACCAAACTAAAAGAACATCGAGAAATGGCACGATGTTAATTTCAGATTTAATGTCTTTACGCTGACGACGAGCCATAATTTCCTCTAAAACTTCATAAAATCCACCGCACTTTTCGTTTTATTTATTAAGTGCGGTCAATTTTTCATTTATTTTTAATGGGGCGCTTTACCAAAAGCTTGACGATGTAAAATTGTGGTGAATTCATCAATGAAGTTACCATAATTTTGTTCAATCGCATTTACACGTAAGCTTAAACGGTTATACGCCATTACAGCTGGAATCGCCGCAAACAAACCGATTGCTGTTGCGATCAAGGCTTCTGCGATACCTGGAGCAACCATTTGTAATGTTGCTTGTTTCGCACCACTTAATGCCATAAATGCGTGCATGATCCCCCAAACGGTACCAAATAAACCGATATATGGACTTACAGAAGCAACTGTTGCTAAGAAAGGTACACGGCTTTCAAGCGCTTCTACTTCACGATTCATCGCAAGGTTCATTGCACGAGTCGTACCTTTGATGATTGCTTCTGGCGCATCTCGCGTTCACTTGTTTTAAGCGAGAGAATTCTTTAAAACCGACAAAGAAAATTTGTTCGCTACCTGTTAATACTTCACGACGATTAGATAAACCATCATAAAGTTTATTTAAATCTTCACCAGACCAGAAACGATCTTTCAAAAGTGTTCCGCTTCTTTTAACGCGCTCGTCAAAATACGGCTACGTTGAATGATGATTGCCCAAGAAATAATTGAGAACGAAATTAAGATCACAATTACAAGTTGAACAACGATACTCGCTTTTAGAAAAAGATCTCAAAAAGTTCAATTCTGCAGTCATTGCATACTCCGAAAAAGTTATTTATTTTAAAAATGCCGCTTTTTAATTCTTCAGGAATTGCGACAGGTTTCATTTTTGCCTAGATCAACACAGGCTACCTTAACAGTAGCCTTTTGATAACACCACCGTCTCACGAACTAACCGCTGTTCAAAGAGGATTGTCGCCCTTTCACTGCCATTATTTCAGTTTCGACAATAAGATAATCATCCAATTTTGCCGGAATACAATAGTCAATAGACATGGTTTTGACCACAAAAAGCGACTTGTTGTTCCTGCAATAATGATTGTTGGGAAAAATTAAGCGTTCTTAAATATTCTGTTCTCGCGCGTTCAAAGAAATGTAAGTAACGTGCGTGATACACTACTCCGCCTGCATCCGTGTCCTCATAATACACACGAACCGGAAAGGTAAAACATTGGGTTATTCAAAAATAATGCTCAAATTATCAGCCATAACAAGCCGCTTATTTTAGAACCTGTTCATAAGATGTGCAAGATCCAAATAATAATATTTGTCTATCGTTCTTATAATAAACCAATGCTGAACAATGGCGATTATTGTGGTGAAATAACCAATAAATGGCAAGAAAACAAGCTGCCATATTGCCCGACGAATATCAAATCCAATGCCGTGGATCCATAAATTAATCAATCCCTCAAAAGATTGCGAGAATCCAAGCAGGATGAGCAGTTCGAAGTGCGGTCGAAAATTGACTTTAAATTTAAAAAGAAAGCTGCAGTTAAAAATAACGCTAAAATAAACGAAAAGGGTTCGCAAGGAACCCTTTATTACTTAATTGATAGAGTGAATTAATCATCATTACTCGTCAAATTTACCTGACTTTTTTCTTTGCCAATGGTTAATTTAGCACTCACCATAACTGCAGCCAACACACCCACTACCCAAATTGCATATAACATATTGTTTCTCCTTAGTATAATGAGTTTTTGTTGTCTTCAACAAAGCTTTCATCCAAGCGACCAAACATTTTAAAGTATGACCAAATGGTGTAAAGCAATGAGATGGTAACAAATACTAGTGCCAAGTAGAACATTAAGTTTAATGTTAATTGACTTGATGTTGCATCCCACATTAACAAGCTTTGTTCTGGATGAGTACTTGAAGGCATTACAAATGGGAACATTGATACTGCCGCAGTGATAATCACACCAGCCATTGTTAATACTGAGAATAAGAACGCGAAACCACAACGATTTGCTTTAGATGCAACCACATTCAATAATGCACCAACCACTGCTAATGCTGGAACGCCCATAAAGCTGGATTTTCATTGAAGTTTTTAAACCATGCACCTGCTTCAACTGCCACTTGTTTACCTGAAGCTGGCGCTGATGCAGCAAAGTGATCCACTGCGCTAGTCACAACATAACCGTCTTTGAAAGAAAGCCACACACCTGCAAGTACAAAAGTAATTAATGTCACTAATGCACCGATTTGTGTAATTGCTCTTGCGCGATCACGCAATGCTGCAGTGGTTTTCATTTGTAACCAGTTTCGCACCGTGAGTCACTAACATTGCAAGGCTTAACACACCGCAAAGTAATGCGAATGGGTTTAATAATGCAAAGAAAGAACCTGTGTAAGTAGCTTGTGAAAGCTCATTTAATTCGAATGGTACACCTTGTAATAAATTACCAAATGCCACACCGAATACTAATGCAGGTACAAAACCACCCGCAAATAAGCCCCAATCCCACACAGCACGCCATGTTGGATTATCAATTTTCGCACGATATTCAAAACCAATTGGACGGAAGAATAACGCGGCTAACACAGAGGAATAAGGCAATATAGAAGCCTGAAAAACGCCACAGAGTAAAACAATCGGCTATGCTGCAAAAGATTGCACCACCAGCAGTTAATAACCAAACTTGGTTACCATCCCAGTGTGGAGCAATAGAGTTAATCATAATTCGTTTTTCTACTTCTTTTCTTACCTGCTACTGGTAAAAGTGCGGTCACGCCCATATCGAATCCATCTGTTACAGCGAAACCGATAAGCAATACAACAACTAGCACCCACCAAATAATACGTAGAATTTCATAATCAGCATAATCCATCTCCTGCTTATTTAGATGATTGCTCAAAAATAGTATTTGCCGGTTTTCAATGCACTTGGACCTAAACGTGCATATTTAAACATCAAATACATTTCCGCAATAATGAAGAAGAAGTAAAGTACACAAATTAAACCGATAGAGAACCATAAGTCACCTACACTCAAGTTAGAGGCAGATACACCTACCGGTAATACTTCACAATCGCCCATGGTTGACGACCAAATTCAGCTAAGAACCAACCAAATTCAATCGCTAAGATTGGCAATGGATACCCCAAAGCAATGCTTTTAAGTAATAAGCGAGAAGAAGTCACTTTATTACGTAAATTTTGAACAAATGCACCAAAGGTCAGTAAAATAATTAAACCACCTGCAGCTAACATACCACGGAATGCCCAGAAGTTAGGACCTACGTTTGGAATAGTATCACGTGCTGCTTGTTTAATTTGTTCATCCGTTGCATCAACAACTTTTATCTGTGTAACGTTTAATAATAAAACCGAAACCTAAATCACCTTTAACTTCATCAAATTTTGCTTTTAGTTTTCAGGATTTACTTGGCCTGCTGATTTTTTTCTCTGCTTTTAATTGCGTGAATAAATCATAAGCAACCATACCGTTACGAACACGACCTTCATTTTTGCTTGAATTTCTTTCAAACCAACGATTTCAGTGTCTAAAGAACGCGTTGCAATTAAACCACCCTAAATATGGGATTTCAATCGCAAAAATCATTTTTCATTTCTGCAGTATTTGGAATCGCAACTGGATGGAATGGGGCTGGTGCAGGATGAGTTTCAAACTCAGCTTCCATTGCAGCTACTTTCACAGGTTGTGCTTTTACTGATGTCGTAACCTGATTCATCACCCATAATTAATACTGCTGATGCCGCGATAAAGCCAAAAGGTTGCTGCTACAGAGAATGAACGTTTAGCAAAACCAATATCACGACCTTTTAATAAATAGAATGCACTAATACCTAATACAAACATAGCACCAGTTGAATAACCTGCTGTTAATGTATGTAAGAATTTACTTTGCGCAACTGGGTTTAACCAAAGATCTAAGAAGCTGGTCATCTCCATACGAACGGTTTCAAAGTTAAATTCTGCTGCTACCGGATGTTGCATCCAACCATTTGCCACTAAAATCCACATTGCAGAAAGGTTTGAACCAAAGGCTACGCAGTAAGTTGCGAGTAAGTGTTTATCTTTTAGTTAAACGATCCCAACCGAAGAAGAATAGCCCCACGAAAGTGGACTCTAAGAAGAACGCAAGTAATGCTTCGATCGCTAATGGCGCACCGAAAATATCACCTACATAGTGAGAATAATAAGACCAGTTTGTCCCGAATTGGAACTCCATGATAATACCGGTCGTTACCCCTAGAGCAAAGTTAATACCAAATAACTTACCCCAGAATTTAGTCATATCTTTATATACTTCTTTGCCCGTTTTAACATAAATGGTTTCCATGATCACAAGAACGAAAGATAAACCTAATGTTAATGGTACAAAAATGAAGTGATATAACGCAGTTAACGCAAACTGCAAGCGTGAGAGATCAACAACGTCTAACATCTCAACTCCTTGTATAAATCTACAAGATTTTCACTTTATGATTACCAAGGATAATCCCAAATAATCACCCCAAACTACTCAACAAAAAGTCGTTAAGAAACATTGAATTATTTTACGTAATAATTGCCTTTTCTATTCTCAAAACAGAATGCAGTAACCGATTACAATATAAAACATTCAAAATTTTGCCCATATTCTACTACTATTTATGAGGATAAAAATAGAAAAACCGTTATATTGATCACATTTTTTTGATATAAGTTACAAAATACCCTATTTTTGCATAACAATAGACAAAATTGATCCACATCAAATTCTGTATTTTTGTCTCAAAATGGAAAAATTTATCTATCACAAGGAAACTTTATTGATGGACAAAATAATCACTAGACAGGGCTGCAAGATTTTGCTATTTTTAGCCTAATAATATTTGGAGAGATTTGTAGGATTTACAATGAAAAATTTATGTAATTTTGACCGCACTTTTTCGGTTCTATGGCATTATCTGCCACCGCAGCACCTCTTACAGAAAACAAAGCTGCTCTTCCACAACAATGTACACAGTTATTTAAAGAAACAGAAAATTTGATTGCTCAAGCAGAAAAACAGCCTGGCACTCATACTCAAGTAGGTAAAATCAAAAGTAAACTTAATCAAAGCAAACAGCAAATTCTTGAAATGGAATTAGCGACTCAACAAAAAGCTGTGATGTGGGTTTAGTAAGATTAAATAGCATGAAGAGCTATACTGAAGGAACTAACTAAGCAGGTTTCAAAAAGAAAGGACATATTGATATCAATATGTCCTTTTTTCTATCTCTTATTCTGACGGCTTCTGAAGTCCGAAGTGTCGATAAGTTAACGAAGTCGCAATCGACCTCGAGGCGTATCGCTGTAAAAATCCTTGTTGAATCAAGTAAGGTTCTAAAACATCCTCGATAGTGTCTCGTTCTTCACCTATTGCTGCAGCCAAGTTATCTAACCCAACTGGTCCACCATCAAAACGTTCAATCACTGCGGTAAGCAATTTTCTATCTAAGTAATCAAAAGCCCGCATCATCTACATCTAACATTGAAAGCGCTTGTTTCGCAATGTCTCGCCGAAATAATGCCATCATTACGCACATCAGCAAAATCTCGAACGCGACGCAATAAAACGGTTTTGCAATACGAGGGGTGCCACGTGAACGACGAGCCACTTCAAAAGCGGCTTTATCTTCTAATTCCAGATTTAAGCAAGAGGCACTTCTTGTTACAATAGAAGTTAAATCTTCAACGGAATAAAATTCTAAACGCTGAACAATACCAAAACGATCACGTAGTGGCGAAGTTAAACGAACCCTGCTCGAGTTGTTGCACCAATTAATGTGAAAGGTGGTAAATCCAATTTAATTGAACGTGCCGCTGGCCCTTCGCCGATCGATAATATCCAGCTGATAATCTTCCATTGCTGGATAAAGCACTTCTTCAATCGCAGGAGAAAGACGGTGAATTTCATCAATAAACAACACATCATGGGGTTCAAGATTTGTCAGCATTGCTGCCAAATCGCCGGCTTTTTCAAGCACAGGCCCCGATGTTGTGCGAATATTCACACCCATTTCATTTGCCACAATATTAGCTAGCGTCGTTTTTTTCCTAAACCTGGAGGGCCGAAGATCAAAAAGATGATCTCAAGGCATCTTGACGCAATTTCGCCGCCTTAATGAAAATATCCATCTGCTCTCGCACTTGTGGCTGTCCCACATAGTCCGCTAAAAGCTTTGGACGAATCGCACGATCGATGACATCTTCATCCATCTTTGCCTGACTGCTAATAATTCTATCTGCTTCAATCATATCTGTTTAATCTTTATAATGCGGCTTTTTAAGCTTCGCGAATTAATTGCTCACTGCTCAAAGTCAGCTTTTAGCGACTTTTTCACCATTTTTCAGCATCGGTTGGTTTATAACCCAACGCAACCAATGCAGCAACCGCTTCATCTGCTAGAGCTTTCAGCTTGGCGTAATTCTGAAGTTGACGGAATATGCTTGCTCTCCACAAAGAAATCACTTTTGGCGAACATCTTTAAACTTCCCTTTTAGCTCTACTCAATAAACGTTCAGCCGTCTTCTTGCCCACACCAGGAATTTTAACTAATTTTGACAGTTCTTCTCGTTCAATAGCATAAGCAAACTGCTCTACTGACATAGCTGATAAAATTGCGAGTGCCAATTTAGGGCCAACACCATTGGTTTTAATTAATTCACGGAATAAAGTGCGGTCAGTTTTTTGGGCAAATCCAAAAAAGAAGATGAGCATCTTCACGCACAACAAGATGGGTAACAAAGTAGTTTCTTGCCCGATTTCAGGTAAGTCATAAAAACTGGTCATTGGTAACAATAATTCGTAACCGACGCCTTGAACATCAAGCAAAATTTCAGGAGGTTGTTTTTCTAATAAGATGCCTTTTAAACGACCGATCATAAGATTTCCATGTAAAAATTTTTGCATAGAATAAAAATAAAAACTGGATATTAATCCAGTTAAATTTTTTTAATCTAAATCGACCTCGGCTGTACCTTTGTTTTTTTAAAAAGTGCGGTCATTTTTCATGTGTTTCTGTGGTTTTGACCGAGCCAGCAATATGCAAGGAATGTTGAATGGTATGAGCATGAGTGATGGCAATGGCTAAAGCATCTGCCGCATCTAGCCTGAGGTTTATCTGAGAGCTTCAAAATTCGTGTCACCATATCTTGTACTTGAACTTTATCTGCAGAACCAATCCCAACGACAGTCTGTTTCACCAAACGAGCCGCATATTCAAATACCGGTAAATCATGGTTCACGGCTGCCACAATCGCCGTACCACGTGCTTGCCCCAGTTTTAAAGCTGAATCAGCATTTTTAGCCATAAACACTTGTTCAATGGCAAAACATATCGGGCTGAAATTGTGTGATGATTTCTGTCACGCCAGCATAAATTCGTTTTTAAGCGTGTAGGTAAATCCTCTACCTGCGTGCGGATTGCTCCACTGCCGAGATATTCTAAATGGCGACCATTTTGTCTAATCACACCATAACCCGTTACACGAGAACCTCGGGTCAATGCCTAAAAATAATACTCATAAATTTCTAAATAAACGGCCGGTCAATGCCGGCCGTTTTTAGCGTTAATTATTGGTTTGCTTTTTGCAGTTGCTTTTTGCATCTACATCACAGTTTTTCACAACAATTTTATCTGCTTTTTTTGCCTTTGATTAAAAAGATTTCACTGGCACAACAGAATCAAATTTATCTAAAGTTAAACCACTATCTACGTTCCAAACATATTTGCCAGAAGTAAATGAAGTGAAGTCTTTTTGAGCTGCATCACGAGCGAAATCTTTTCGCAACAACTTTTGTTGCCTACCATTACCATTGCCGCTGTTGGCTCTTGGTTTTCGAATTGATAAACTGCAGTTACAGTTTTCTTGTTACAAGTATAAACTACTGTTTTATCCGTTACAGTAGGGGTTGCCATTTGTTCCGCTTTGTTTTCCATTTTTGGTGCATCGCTTGCGCACGCAGATAAAACAACAAGAGCGGCCATTGCTGGTAATACTTTTAGCAAATTTCATTATAAACTCCTTCAGATTTTAAATCGATGTTATCGGTTTATCGTTTCTTTAGTTACTGTAGCACTCTTTTTGCCAAAACCTTGCTTTGATCCTCTTTGAATTAATGTGACAGCATCTACAGCTGCGACTTTATTCAAAAGTTAAACCTGCATCAACATTCCAGATATATTGATCTCGAGATAAATGATGTAAAGTCTAGTAAAATCATACTCAAGTGATTCAGCAAGCAATTTATTTCCAATACAATCTTCGCTTCAACAGGCTCTTGCCCTTGAAATGAATAAATAGCCTTAACAGTAGTTTTTGTTGCAAGAATACACAATCGTTCTTTCAGATTGAACTAATGCGGTTTTTCTTGCATCATTTTCTTCTCTTAGAGAAGAACATGCTGATAATGCTAAAAATCAGGAAAAATAGGAAAAACTTTTATCAACATCATAAAAAATAAACTCTACAAATTACAGCTGAGCTGCAACTTCATCACTAATTTCACCGTTATGATATACGTTTTGTACATCGTCACAGTCTTCTAACATGTCAATTAAACGCAACAATTTAGGCGCAGTTTCAAGATCAAGATCAACTGTTGTTGATGGAATCATTGTCACTTCTGCGTTATCAATTTTAAATCCTGCTGCTTCGATTGCATCGCGCACAGAACCTAAATCTTCCCACGCAGTATAGATTTCGAAATGATCCATCATCTTGCGGTTGAACATCATCCGCACCGGCTTCAATTGCCGCCTCCATTAACGCATCTTCTTCACCTTGGCTAATTAAAATCAAGCCTTTTTTGCTGAATAAGTAGCCCACAGAACCTTCTGTCCCTAAGTTACCACCACATTTAGTGAAAACTTGGGCGAACCTGTGAGATGGTTCGGTTTGCGTTGTCACTTAGACACTCAACCATCACAGCAGTTCCACCCGGACCATAACCTTCGTAAATTCTTGTTTCCATATTGGTGTCATCACCACCACCCACACCGCGTTCAATCGCACGGTTAATGGTGTCACGAGTCATATTGCTCGATAAGGCTTTATCTACTGCCGCACGTAGACGCGGGTTCGCACTTACATCACCGCCACCAATTTTTGCAGCAGTGACTAATTCACGAATTAATTTTGTAAAAATTTTACCGCGTTGCGCATCTTGTGCTGCTTTACGGTGTTTAATATTTGCCCACTTACTATGGCCTGCCATGTTGTTTTCCTTCTTATCTTAAAAACGTTTTTAAATTAAATCCTCTTTTCTATAGAGGAAAGCCGTTCATCAAATATTTTTTGATGGCCTCGGCATTATTCGGCGATTTTGTCATTTGGATCGTATATTCTGGGTGAAACCCATTGATACGCCAAATGCTCACTTAATATCGGTTCAAATTCCTGCTCAACTGCCAATAAAAACCAATGTTCATGACAGTGAGTCACATTCGGTGCGTATTTATAGCGGAAATGCGGAAAAATTTCAAATTCTATACTCTCTTTACAATCAAAAAGTGCGGTCGAATTTTCTTCTATTTTTAATCCTACTTCTTCCCAAACTTCTCGAATTGCTGTTTCTCTTGGTGTTTCGTTGGTTTCCAATGTCCCCGTAACGGATTGCCAAAACGTTGTGTCGTCTCGACGTTGAAGCATAAGAACACGATGCGTGCTTTCCGCATAAATTACCACGAGAACCGATTGATTATTTTTATATTTCAAGCTCGTCATCTACATAATTGAGAATGAGCAGCATCATACCTTTTCTACTAAAAACTTTCAAAAAAATTACCGCACTTTAAAACTAAAGTGCGGTAATTATCTCAATTATTTTAGTTTAACCAGCCAGCTTGTTGGGCGATAAACAATCCTGCAAAGGCTGTTAAGTAGAATAAACCGATAAGGGATAACCACAATAAGCCGCCTTTTACACTGTGTTTCGCATGCTTAGTCAAAGATAAATTCAACCAAGCAAAGATTGGTGCAGAAACAAATGAAGCAATCATCGCGAACTTCAACATCGGACCTACAGCATTATTAAAGTAGAAAATAATCGCTAAACCAGATAACGCCGCAAAAATCATACCGATATTAAGAATTCTCACAGAGCTTTCTTGTTTACCGAATAAGATACGCAAAGATTCAACATTGGTACGAGAGTAACCATCAATTACTGTAATTGTTGTACCAAACATACACATGAACGCAATGACTGCAATTAATAAGCGAGACCATTCACCGATAGTACTTGCATACATATTGATAAGTTGTGCGATATATTTTCCGCCAACCATCTCTACGGTTTCAGGAGAACCATATTGCACCAATGCACCAAGCGCTAAAAATACGACAGCTAAAATTGCTGTACCGATATAACCCACGTTGAAGTCAAATAAACCATCTTCATAAGATACTTTCGTTAGACGACGTTTTGCCACCACCCACATAGAGTTAACAGCAGAAATTTCAATTGGTGCAGGCATCCAGCCCATTAAGGCCACTAAAAACGCTAATTTACTTAATTCCCATGGAGAAGGCGCTACAAAATCAGGTGTGGCTACGCCATTGATACCATTACGCATAAAAGCAATCACGACAGCGCTCACGGTTGTTACCGTTAAAGCAATCATGATGATTTTCGATAAACTATCTAATAAACGATATTTACCCAACAATAAAATGCCGGTTGTCACAAGAATCACTAATGAGCTTAATACTGGCATTGGTAGAGGAATTGGCGTAATGAAGGTTAAAATTGCGGCTGTTAATAATCCCACTGCAGCAGTATTAATTACTGTGGCAAAAACGTTTAAAGCAAGGAATAACCAAAGGTAGAATTTCCCTTTTTGACGGTAACCTTCTAACAAGGTATTACCCGTATCTAGGGTATATTGAACACCGAAACGGAAGAAAGGATATTTAAATAAGTTAGCAAGAATAACAATACTCACTAATTCCCAACCATAGATCGCACCCGCTTGGGTAGATGCACTAATATGTGAACCACCAACAGCTGCTGATGCCATCACGATGCCAGGGCCTAAGGCAGAGAATTTACTCGCCCACGTTGATTTTTCTACTGGAGTTGAAACTTCACTCATAAAATTTTCTCTTATAAATTGACCATAAACTCGAAAAAGGTCTTATTTATAATAGAATTTTATCCTTGAGTAAAGTAAATAAAAGTTCCACTTTAAAAGAATAATAAAAGAGTAAAAAAATCTAATTATTTTTGAAATTTCAGGATATAACTTCAAAACAAATAAAAACTACATCATATTCATACCAAAAACGTGATGTCTTTAAGTGAATAAAATTTTTTAATAAAGAAAGTGCGGTCAAAATCAGTTGAATTTTTAACCGCACTTATATTGCAATTAGTCTCTGTTATCTATCTAATGAAGTACCGATAGTTGCATTCAGCCAATAGTCAAATATTTTGGGACTCACTTTGCCATTTTATCTTGAGTAACTAACAATGACTTGTTGTAGTGAGAGAGTAACTCTGCAAACACAATTAAGGTAAACGATCTGAGCCAATAAATAAAGTTGAGTCAAGACTCGAAGCAATCTAGCTCCACACAATATATAAAAAGAGCTGATATTATAACAGATCCGACCACTATTTTTGCCCTTCAAGTAATCTTAATACCTGTAAGAAAGAAAATTAATACACGCTCAGAACAAAAATTCTATTAGGTATAGTCTCAAAATCTGATCTGATACTTAAAACTAAATGGTTTCTTCAACTAATGAAAAAGTAGGGACAAACCACTAGTATCCCTCTAGTATGTATGATAAATCCAAGCAATCACGCTTACAGATATTGAGCGTTCCATTTTATACCTTGCAATAACACTCCATAACTTAATAAACTGCAAAAATCGACCGTAAAACTACGGTCGATTTTAAAAACAGAAACTACTCAGCTTTTAGTCACTGCGATACTCAGCTCAGCCAATGCCTGTGGATTTGCAAAACTTGGCGCCTCTGTCATTAAACAAGCTGCTGCTGTTGTTTTCGGGAATGCAATCACATCACGGATATTTTCAGTGCCCGTTAAAAGCATGGTTAAACGGTCTAAACCAAATGCTAAACCTGCATGTGGCGGTGTACCGAATTTTAATGCATCTAATAAGAAACCAAATTTTTCACGTTGTTCTTGTTCATTGATACCAAGAATGCGGAATACGGTTTGTTGCATTTTCGGATCGAAAATACGAACAGAACCACCACCTACTTCATAGCCATTGATCACCATATCGTAAGCATTTGCTACCGCATCGGTTGGATTCGCTTCTAATTGTTCTGGCGTAAAATCTTTTGGTGAAGTGAATGGGTGGTGCATTGCAGCAAGATTACCGTCTTCATCACGTTCAAACATTGGGAAATCGATCACCCAAAGTGGTTGCCACTCATCTAAACGAGTTAAGCCAAGATCACGACCTAATTTCAAACGTAACGCACCCATTGCATCAGTGGTAGTTTGCCATTTGTCTGCACCGAAGAATAAGATATCGCCAGTTTGAGCTTTCACACGTTCAGCTAACGCTTTCCATACCTCTTCATTTAAGAATTTCGCAATCGGGCTTTGTACGCCTTCAAGGCCCGCATTAATGTCATTTACTTTCGCCCAAGCTAAACCTTTTGCACTGTAAATACCAACAAATTGTGTATATTCATCAATTTGTTTACGAGTGATTTCTAGTACCATTTGGTACACGAATGACTGCCACACGACCGTTTGGATTGTTTGCAGGCTCATTAAATACTTTAAATTCAACGTCTTTAACGATATCTGCCACATCGACTAATTCAAGCGGGTTACGCAAATCTGGTTTATCTGAGCCAAAAACGAGTCATCGCTTCTTGCCAGGTCATTTGTGGAATTTACCCAAATCCACACCAATGATGTTTTGCCATAAACCGTGTACCATGCGTTCCATAATCTCACGTACTTCTGGCGCAGTTAAGAAAGAAGTTTCACATCGATTTGGGTAAATTCAGGCTGACGATCCGCACGTAAAGTCTTCATCACGGAAACATTTTCACGATTTGATAATAACGATCAAAACCAGACATCATTAGAAGCTGTTTGAAAAGCTGTGGTGATTGTGGCAACGCATAGAATTTGCCTTTATGTACACGACTTGGCACTAAATAGTCACGCGCACCTTCTGGCGTTGCTTTGGTAAGCATTGGGGTTTCAATATCAAGGAAACCATTGTCATCCATAAAACGACGCACAAAGCTGGTGATTTTTGCACGGGTTTTCAAACGTTGTGCCATTTCTGGACGACGTAAATCTAAATAACGATATTTTAAACGTTGTTCTTCGGTGTTGTTTTGGTTGAAGTCTAATGGTAAAACGTCAGAAGCATTGTAGATGCGTAATTCTTTCGCTAATACTTCCACTTCGCCTGTCGCCATATTTTTATTAATTTGATTGTCAGGACGCGCGATCACTTCACCTTTAATTTGAATACAAAAATTCATTACGTAAGCCTGAAGCTGCAGTTAACGCTTCTTGATATTTCGGGTCAAAAACAAACTTGTACGATACCATCACGATCACGCATATCAATAAAAATTAAACCGCCTAAATCGCGACGACGGTGAACCCAACCGCTTAATGTTACTTCTTGTCCAATATGGTTGCGGTTTAATGCACCGCAATAATGTGTACGCATCATTTCTATATTCCTTTCATTTTTCTAAAAATGGATAATTAACGCGTTGATTATACGGAAAAAGACATGTCTTTTTAAATTGAAAAAGCGAAATTTATTTGATCCTTTAAAAACTTTCACTAAAATGACCGCAGTTTTTTTGCATTTTATCTAAATAAATGCCCTCTCAATACAACAACAGAACTCAATCATGATGAAAGATACAATTTTTGCCGCCCCGATCGAAAAACTGGGCGATTTTACTTTTGATGAAAGCGTGGCGGAAGTATTTCCCGATATGATCCAACGCTCGATTCCAGGCTACTCCAACATTATCACGGCGATTGGTATGTTGGCTGAGCGTTTTGTGACTGCAGACAGCCAAGTCTATGATTTAGGGCTGTTCACGCGGTGCGGCAGCTCTTTCTATGCGACGTAATATTAAACAACCTAATGTGAAAATTATCGGTGTCGATAATTCTCTGCCAATGGTGGAACGCTGCCGTCAGCATGTTGCGGCTTATCATAGTGATGTACCCGTAGAAATTCTTTGCGATGATATTCGTCAAATTGAAATTAAGAACGCCTCAATGGTAGTGCTCAACTTCACATTGCAATTTTTACCACCAGAAGATCGTGTAGCCTTGCTCACCAAAATCTACCAAGGTTTAAACCCAAATGGTGTATTGGTGCTCTCTGAAAAATTCCGTTTTGAAGATGAAAAAGTGAATGAGTTGCTTATTGATCTCCACCACCAATTCAAACGTGCTAACGGTTACAGTGAGCTTGAAGTGAGCCAAAAACGCACCGCACTTGAAAATGTCATGCGTACTGACTCGATTAACATCCACAAAGAGCGGTTAAAAAACATCGGATTTTCACACGTCGAATTATGGTTCCAATGTTTTAACTTTTGGCTCGATGATCGCGGTGAAAATAATCATAATCCAATCAATAATCTAAAAAATAAGGGCGTATCAAATACGCCCTTATTTGTCACCAATGCTTTATAGCCCTTTTAAATCCTTATCTAATAAACGAGCTAGCAACAAAATACCGTCTTTAAAGCGATATTCTGCATATTCTGCTTGTGCATAATATTCACCTTTTCCCTTCTGCAAAGAAATAATCTTGGCTTGGTAATTTCAGGAAAGCCAACACCATTATAACGAATTGGCAACAAACATTTGTGTGCAATGTTTAAAATCTGTTGGTATTTCTGATTGCTCCTCACAAAATGTCGCAACATGATTTTTATCAAGATGAACAAGGATATAAGCTTTTTTTCCCGAAGGACTTGATTCATCTATACCTGTGGTTTCATTAGATTCAAGAGTATCAATAGATTCATTGCTTTCAAGGGATCTCATTTGATTCAGGTAAAACCTGACTTTGCTGAAACTCAGATAAAATAGCGTAATTCAATATCATATAATCGCCTTGCATCAATGAACGAGGATCCACAGGGGCGATTTTTAAAACAATAGGCTTACCGGTAGCCAGCACATCTTCAAATTGCTGCACTTTATAGTTCACCGCCCCCAATAACGCAATCACAAAGACGCCAACAAGCCAAATCGGTGCTTTAAAAACAGAATGGTTTTTCGACCGCACTTTGTGAAGGCGCTTTATAACGTGCATGCAAGAATAAAGTAACAATCGCAAAAATAACGGCAAAGCTTACTAGCAATACCCCTTTATAGAGTAATGGGATGCTCAATTGGTAATAGAACCCACCTAAATAAACAACAAAGGCAAATACCAAAAGACCGAAGAACGCACGGCTGTCCGTCCAATAAACAAGCAATAATAACGCTGTTAAATATAAAATGACGGGTATCCCAACAAAGCCTAATGCAAACAAGGTTAATACTAATAAAATTAACACTGCTTCTGTGTGTTTGGATTCACTATGCTTATTCATTAGTGCATAGACAATTAATGGTAATGCACAGATAAGCAGATATAAGATATGGCTAACATCAAACTGGAAGTGTGACCAAAATTGTCCACTTAAAACTTGCAACACATTATCAAGACTCATCGTGTCTGCTGGCATGACATCACTTGAAACATCTGTATCAATAAGGCCATAATCTACCCAAGGAATCGTCATATACGACGGCACAGAGATCCATAGAGAGAATAATACTGTTCCCCAGGCAATAGGCTTTTAAATGAATTCGCGCTGATTGATTAGGTCTCATGACCCAATAAAAAGAGTACAATCGAACTCAGGAGCTGGATTTTATTAAACCATGCTGTTATTAAACCATGTGTTAAAACCATGCGTTATTCAAGCTGTAATTATGGAAATATAGATTATAGGAAATTTGCCAAAAAACGAGAAGCTGGGTAACCAGTAGAATCCTCACTAAAGAATTCGGCATCAATTTGTAGCTAACGATAATAATGACTGAAAAATCAGTGTGGAGATAAAGATACCGAAATTTGAATCCTCACAAATTCATATCCTAATAAAAAGAAAAAAATCATCAAATTTAACAAGCAAATAGAATCCTAAAAAAACTGTTTGCGATTAGAAAAATAAACCTGCTAAAATTGTAGTGTATTCATTTTTTCTTTATTTAAAGTAATCAACCAAGCTATACTAAATAAAAGAATACCAACGATGAATGCACTAGACTCATCTAAACCTAAAAATAAAAATAACCAAACACCTATAGTCACGAAAGCTATCAATAAAGCTATCATCCATAGTATTGAAATCGCCCAATGGGAATTTCTTATTATTTGGATATTCTTGTTTATAGCGTTTTCACTCAACCACTTGATTGCCATGACTGTGAAAAATAAAGCCAATCAATCCTAAAAACCACCCCTCTTCTACACCACGAATCAAAAGAGATGCACCACGAATCAAAAGAGATGCCAAAAAGCAATAAGCGCCAAGTAAGGCTATGACTGAAATAATTAAATTAATAAAATCAAAAGCGATATTTTGTGATATACATAAAAGTGCGATTAAGGCAGGAATAGCAATTAGCAAAGAACTGAGTGATGAACGACCAAGCTCACCCCAAGCATAAGCATAAAAGTACACATCATAAATTACTATTAAACCGAATAAACTGGCAAAAGTCAGTACTAGAAATACTTTGGGTAAAATGCGCCAATGTTGGTCATGAAAAGTTTTACTGAATAATTCCGATATCACCAGTAATCCAGCATTAATCAACACGGCATAACACATTGAGTTATGCGAGTTTTGTTCATTAAATAAATAAAAACGCAACATTGGCGGTGGCAGCAAATAATAATGCAGAGGCCACATTCGGAAATAATAATAAAAATGGAAGTTGGCAAAGTGTCCAAACTGCAAATAACTGCCATACATCAGCCCCCGTTTGATAGGTTTGGCCGACTAAGGCAAATAAACCGCCAATCAAGACAGAAACAACAAAAAAGAGGCTATATGTCTTCCACTTTAATTTTTCTTTGGCTTGTCGACGACTCTCTCGAATAAAGCAATAAATACCTAATATCACTGTAACCACAAGCAATGTTTGTAAAGCCATAAATTTTGGCTAAATCAGAAAAAATAATCTAAATTAGCTGCAATTAATGTGACTACTCCACTCGTTAAAAATCCCGACGGTTAATAATAAAAACAGTAAATTTAAATAACGTTGCCAAGAAAGATTAAAAAAAGGCCTGTTGTATTCATTCATTTTTCCTTTTTATAAAAAAAGATCTAGTATTATCTTAGCATAATAGTAAGGTAAATAAATAACTTAAAAAATGTAATGTGATTTCCTGAGTTTCGAAGATTAATTCGCGCCACATCGCATTTTATGGTAGAATTTTTCAGTCTGAAGATATATAGGGGATAACAAAATGCAAATTTTACACACAATGCTTCGAGTAGGTGATTTAGACCGCTCTATCAAGTTTTATCAAGATGTTTTAGGTATGCGTTTATTGCGTACGAGTGAAAACCCGGAATATAAATATACGCTTGCATTTTTTTAGGTTACGAAGATGGCGCAAAGCGCTGCAGAAATTGAATTAACATACAACTGGGGCGTAGATAAATATGAACATGGGCACTGCGTATGGACATATTGCTATCGGCGTTGATGATATTTATGCTATTTGTGAAGCAGTTCGTGCAAGTGGTGGTAAAGTGACTCGCGAACCCGGCCCAGTTAAAGGTGGTACAACCGTTATTGCCTTCGTTGAAGATCCAGATGGCTATAAAATTGAATTTATCGAAAAATAAAAAGCTCAAAAATCTGGTCTAGGTAATTAATTAAAAGTGCGGTTGATTTTTCGTTTTTTTATAACGCAGGGTTACCTGCGTTATTTATTTTAAAGGATACAATATGTCCAATTCTCAAGAAATTCCTTATCACCACCAATTAAAAAATCGTTTTCGCGGCTACTTTCCTGTCATTATTGATGTGGAAACAGCGGGATTTGATGCAAAAAAAGATGCGCTTTTAGAGCTTGCAGCAATCACCTTAAAAATGGATGAGAATGGCAATTTACAACCTGATCAAAAATGCCATTTTCATATTGAACCATTTGAGGGAGCGAATATTAATCCCGAATCACTCAAATTCAATGGGATTGATATTCACAATCCATTGCGTGGTGCCGTATCTGAATTAGATGCGATCACGGGATTGTTCCAAATGGTGCGTCGTGGACAAAAAGATGCGGAATGTCAGCGTTCTATCATCGTGGCACATAATGCGGCTTTTGACCAAAGCTTTGTCATGGCTGCGGCAGAACGTACTGGTGTAAAACGCAATCCATTCCACCCTTTTGGGATGTTTGATACAGCAACGCTTGCTGGTTTTATGTTTGGGCAAACGGTACTCGTCAAAGCATGCCAAGCGGCAAAAATTCCTTTTGATGGCAAACAAGCACACTCTGCGCTATATGATACTGAACGTACCGCAGAATTATTTTGCTATATGGTGAATCATTTAAAAGATCTCGGGGATTCCTGCATATTGCTCAAACAGATGAAACGGAAAAACAGATGAAAATCAGACCGCACTTTAATTTTTTTAAAAATTTTTAGAAAAAAACTTGCAATCATTTCTGGTTTACCGTATTTTTAAAAAGTAATTCAATTTAGTTATCTAAATAAGAGAGTTTCAAATGAACTTTATCCTTCGTCACCATCATCGCCATTCAACTGAATAATCTTTCAGGCTGTTGGCGTGCTTTGGAAGATTTCTTCCGAGCTGACAAGATAAAGATCGTAAAATCTTACCCTCGGAAGGCAACTTTCGAGGGGTTTTTGTTTTATTATTAATTTACAGGAGTTTATTACTATGCGACATTTTAACCCTTAAATCAATTTTCTTTTATGCGACCTTTTTCTTTTAATTAATCAATAAGGAACAACAATATGTTATCGAATCCCGTTGTTATTTCAATTGTCGTGCTACTGGCGTTAAGCTTGCTGCGCGTAAACGTGGTTATCGCACTGGTGATTTCCGCTCTGACTGCAGGCTTGTGTGGTGACTTAGGTTTAGGAAAAACCATTGAAGCCTTTACAGGTGGTTTAGGTGGTGGTGCTGAAGTAGCGATGAACTACGCCATGTTAGGTGCATTTGCCATTGCAATTTCAAAATCTGGCATCACTGATTTGCTTGCCTACAAAATCATTACCCGAATGAATAAAACACCAACCGGCAAAAATTTAGCTTGGTTTAAATATACGCTACTGAGTATTTTACTTTTATTCGCTATTTCATCCCAAAACTTACTCCCAGTGCACATTGCGTTTATCCCGATTGTAGTGCCGCCTTTACTTTCTATTTTTAACCGTTTAAAAATCGATCGTCGTGCAGTCGCTTGTATTATTACCTTTGGTTTAACGGCAACCTATATGATCTTACCTGTCGGTTTCGGGAAAATCTTTATTGAAAGCGTTTTAGTTAAAAATATCAATCTTGCTGGTGCATCACTCGGTTTACAAACTAGTGTTGGTGAAGTTTCTTTTGCTATGCTTATCCCTGTTATTGGTATGATTCTTGGTTTACTCACTGCCGTATTTGTTACCTATCGCAAACCGCGCGAGTATGTTGTGACAACGGCAGAACCAACTACAACTGAAATTGAACAACACATTGCGAACATTAAACCTATCCAAATTACCGCAAGTGCGGTTGCTATTGTCGCCACTTTTGCCACACAGCTTTTCACAAGCTCTACAATTATTGGTGGTTTAGTTGGTTTAATCATTTTCGGTGTATTCGGTATCTTCAAACTCAAAGAAAGTAACGACATTTTCCAACAAGGCTTACGTTTAATGGCGATGATCGGCTTTGTTATGATTGCTGCTTCTGGTTTCGCTAATGTGATTAATACCACAAGCGGTGTGAAAGAGTTAGTTGATGCACTTTCAACTGGTGCGATTCAAAGTAAAGGCGTTGCGGCATTCTTAATGTTACTCGTTGGGTTATTGATTACCATGGGTATTGGTTCTTCTTTCTCAACTGTACCAATTATCACCTCAATTTATGTACCACTTTGTCTCTCTTTTGGTTTCTCACCACTTGCGACAGTCGCTATCGTAGGTGTAGCAGCAGCATTAGGAGATGCGGGTTCACCGGCTTCTGACTCAACACTTGGGCCGACATCCGGTTTGAATATAGATGGTAAACACGACCACATTTGGGATTCTGTTGTGCCAACCTTTATTCACTACAATATCCCATTATTAGCGTTCGGTTGGATTGCAGCCATGACCCTTTAATCGTTATAATCCCTGCATACATTATGCGGGGATTTTTTATGTCTATTCAATCATTACTCAATACGCTCGAGCAAAAAGTACAGCAACTGACTCAAGCCTATCAAACTGACTCTGATAAAAAAATCAACGCGAAATTTAACCGCACTTTATTTACCAAAGATTTTGAAACCGTCGGTTTTTATCTCAAAGAAATCCAACAAAGCTTAACTAAGCTATGCAGCCTTCCCCATCAAAATGAAGAACAAATTGTATTTATGGCAGAACATCTTTTAGGGCAATGTACCGCCTTGACTGAAGCCATGAATCGCAAGCATAAAAAGCCCATTCAGCCGAAAATAACAGAGCCCCAAGTTGCAAGCAGTAAATCACAACATAGCATTCATCGTCTCCCTCCTAGAGAGCGTCTAGAAAAGTATTATGAAGCCTTGCAGCAACTCACGGAAAAATACGAAGAAGCTAAAGCACAAGCTAATACGGCACAAACAGATATTCAACGAGATATGCATAAGCAAACAGCCGCAATTTATTTAACGCGCCGTCAAAAAATGTTTAGAGGCGATTGAGACCTTAGAAGAATACCTTGCCTTTTAAAGAGGCCCAAGAAAGTGCGGTCAAAAAAATAAGATATTTTTAATAGACTGAAAGTAAAAATCCCTAAATCTTTCGACTTTAGGGATTTTTGAATTTGATGGCGGAGGAAGTGAGATTCGAACTCACGGAGGGCGTAAACCCTCGCCGGTTTTCAAGACCGGTGCCTTCAACCACTCGACCATTCCTCCGTGATTTAAGCGAGGTGAATAATACGTTTTTCCCCCACCCCGTCAAGCAAGAAAAATAAAAAAATTATCTGACTGACTACTTTTTAAATCACTATGTTTTAAAAATACACAAAATAAAAACGGAACCTACTGGCTCCGCTCTTTATTATTGAGATATTACTCTGCTTTTCGCTTGTGTCGCTTCAGAATAAATATGGCTAATTGCACTATGATGACCTGCCGCGCCTTTACCGTTAAAGTAATAGCGAGACTCCGTCCATTCTACAATTGGGAATGGTTTAGACTCTTCATCTGGTGCTTTCAGCTAATGTCATCGCTGCTTTTTGTGTGTGGTACGGCTGAAATGGTACCTGACGACCAGTGAACACATAAGAACGAACAAATTCTGCTTTTTCTCTTGTGGTTCAACTTCTGCCCGTTGCAACTTTGAGCAACAGGTTCTGATTTATGATGCAAGCGTTCTAATGATTCTTTGCACTTTCTGTTGAACCGCTTCATTTGCCGGTTGAGTAATGAAATCTAACGCTGGTTGTGCTTCAACTGATTTCTCTTCCACGACAATACCCTGTTGCCGGGCGTGATTACACCTTTTTTCGTTTTTTCTTGCTCAAGCAATTCATCCACAGATAAGAAATTGCTTTTCTTTCGCTGCATTCACAGCAGAATAATCGACGCATACTTTACCGCTTGCTAATTCAGGGTGAAGCAACCGCCGCAAATAATGGCATTGAGGACTTCACTTCATTACGACGACGGCGTTGATTATTCGATGTACGTAAATGACGTGGAGTACGACGCTGACGTTCTTGACGTGGTTTATCTTCAGCGTTATCAGCAACATTGTTTTCAACCACTTCATTTTTGAACAGTCTCAACAACTGGCACTTCAACCGCTTCAATAACATTCTCATTACATTATTTGCATTGTCATCAATACGAACACGTTTACGTAAATCACGACGTTGACGACGCTCTGCTACCGGTTTCTCTGCTTTTTTTCTTCTTGACGATTATCATCAGAAACATTCGCAAAATTAACCGCACTTTCAGATGTCACCTCTTCATTAGCGTTACGACGATTGCGACGATTATTCACACGCTCGCGAGTTGGACGCGCATTTTCTTCATCTGTATTTTTCGCATTATCGTTGTTTTCGTTATTGCGAGAACGACGATTATTACGACGATCTTGATTACGACGATTATTACGGTTGTTGTTACGATTGTTGCGGTTGTTTTGGTTTTTCTCTTCTTCTTTTGGTTCAGAAGCAAATAAACCTTTAATTGCGGCAACAATTTTTCGCAAACAGTGACGATCTTCCGATTTACGCTCAACTGGTGCTGGTGCAGCCGTTGGGATCGATAGAGATACTGCTGCACTTTCCATCACTTGCTCAGAGGTCACTGCTGCCGTTTCGATATTGCGAGAAACAAGAGACTCTTCTGGTACAAATATATCGTCTTGTGCTTCATGGAATTTTTGCTAGGTTATAGCTTAATTCATTTTCAGCTCTTCACCTTCACGTACGCGGAATACGCTGAAAGTGCGGGCGTTTCCATCGCTTCATTTCTGGCACCACGATAATATCAACATCATGGCGTTTTTCGATGCTACTGAACGGCTTTACGTTTTTCGTTAGCAAGTAAGACGCAATTTGTACAGGCACGATAGTGTGTACTTGTTTGGTATTTTTCTTTTAACGCTTCTTCTTCGATTAAACGTAAGATTGAAAGTGATAAGCTTTCGTTATCACGCACTTTTACCCGTACCTTGACAGCGTGGGCAAACATGGTGAGAAGACTCACCTAATGATGGGACTTAAACGCTGACGTGACATTTCCAACAAGCCGAAGCGAGAAATACGGCTGATTTGAATACGTGCACGGTCTTGACGCACGCATCACGGATACGGTTTTCACTCACGTTGGTGACGAACAGGTGTCATATCGATGAAAATCGATAACCACTAAGCCCACCTAAGTCACGTAAACGTAATTGACGAGCAATTTCATCCGCCGCTTCAGGTTCGTATTTAATGCGGTTTCTTCAATATCACCACCACGAGTTGAACGCGCCGAGTTGATATCGATCGCTGTTAACGCTTCTGTCACATCGATCACAATCGAACCACCAGAAGGTAAACGTACTTCACGTTGGAAGGCTGATTCAATTTGTGACTCAATTTGATAGTGGCTAAATAGCGGCACTTCGCCTTGATACAGTTTCACGATTGATGAAATCTGGACGCACAAGTTTGATGTGCGCTTTTGCTTTTTCAAATACTTTCGGGCTATCAATTAAGATCTCACCGATATCACGACGCAAGTAATCACGGATCGCACGAACGATCACATCACTTTCTTGATGAATTAAGAATGGTGCCGGACGGCTTTGTGAAGCTTGTTTAATTGCTTCCCAATGATGTAAAAGTACTTTTAAGTCCCATTGTAATTCTTCTGGTGATTTACCCTACACCCGCTGTACGCACGATAAGACCAACGCCTTCCGGTACATCTAAAGAACTCAATGCTTCTTTTAATTCGATACGTTCATCACCTTCAATACGGCGAGAAATACCACCTGCACGTGGATTATTTGGCATAATCACCAACTAACTACCGGCAAGGGAAACAAAAGTGGTTAAGGCTGCGCCTTTATTGCCACGTTCTTCCTTGTTCACCTGAACGATCACTTGTGCCTTCAGTCAAAATATCACGGATATTTGGACGACCTGGAACACATAATCAGCAGGGAAATACTCGCGGGCAATTTCTTTTAAAGGAAGGAAGCCATGGCGCTCTGCACCATAATCCACAAAGGCTGCTTCTAAACTCGGCTCTACGCGAGTGATTTTCCCTTTGTAAATATTCGCTTTTTTCTGTTCATGACCCGGACTTTCAATATCCAAGTCGAATAAACGCTGGCCATCGACCAACGCAACGCGCAACTCTTTCTTTTTGAGTCGCATTGATTAACATTCTTTTTCATTGTCAATTTCTCGTTTTGAATTATCTAAAACACCTTGAAAATTAACCGCACTTTACAGATTTACTGACCTTAGCCATCGACCTCGTGTTTCTCGCGAACAGTCAATCTCACGACTGTGTGTTGCTGGGTGCATTGATAGCATACTCAATTGTTATCTAAGACAATTTTCGTAAAACAATGCGGTGTGTTAATTACGCATTGCAAGGAAGCGTTAACCTTCAAGAAAAATATGTTGATTATCAATGTCTTATGCCATTCGCTGCATTGAGTTTTGACCAACATACAAAAATCGCTTTCTAAATGCCAAATTTGAGGCGCAGAAAGACGCTCTATTATCCACATTCGAGGGCTAAATTAGCAAGGCATTCTTGCTATTATCACCAGGGATATTGTGATATGATTCAGCCCAATTTTTAAAGGACAGATTCAATGACTGAAAAACAAGAAAAAATCATCAATCAATCCGTCAAAATGCTCACGATTTCTGAGGATGAAGCAGGACAACGCATTGATAATTATTTATTGGCAAAATTAGAAGGTGCCAAAAGTTTGATTTATCGCATTCTGCGTAAAGGCGAAGTGCGTGTGAACAAAGGGACGAATCAAACCTGAATATAAATTGCAAAAATGGTGATGTGGTGCGTGTACCACCAGTTCGTGTTTCTGAAAAAATACTGCCCCAATTTCTAAAAACTTGAATAAAGTCGCTTCCTTGAAAGCTCATATTATTTTTGAAGATGACTGTTTATTAGTATTGAACAAACCTTCCGGCATTGCGGTTCATGGCGGGAGCGGCTTGAATTTTTGGCGTGATTGAAGTCTTTGCGTGCATTACGTCCTGAAGCCGTAGAATTGGTTCACCGTTTAGACAGAGATACATCGGGCATTTTATTGGTGGCGAAAGAAACGCTCTGTCTTACGCAACTTACACTGAATCAACTTCGTGTTAAAACCGTGCAAAAGATTATCTCGCGCCCTGTGTCGCGACAATGGCAATCCCCATGTAAAAAGTCGTACAAGCGCCTTTATTGAAAAATGAACTGGCTAGTGATGAACGCATCGTTAAAGTCATGTGAGCAAGGTAAACCTTCAGAAACGCGATTTGCCATTGAAGAACGCTATCAAAATGCGACCTTAGTAAAAAGCGTCGCCTGTAACAGGATCGAACTCATCAGATCCGAGTTCATACTCAATATGCTGGTCACCCGATTGCGCTGGATGATAAATACGGTGATAAAGAATTCGATAAATATATGCAAGATCTCGGCTCAATCGTTTGTTTTTACATGCGTTTTCCATTCGCTTTGAGCACCCTAAAAACGGGCGAAACATTACGTCTCAATGCTCAACTAGACGAAAAATGAAAGCAATTTGAAAAAACTGCGTGAAAGCAAAAGAGATAAACCCATAGACAAGAAAAATGTTTATTGCTATATTTGATGACGGAGACAACTCGTTTCTATCATTAATTAACATATAACAACAAAGGATAGCAAAATGGCAAAAAGGACACCATTACAAGATCCTTATTTGAATGCGTTACGCCGTGAACGTATTCCCTGTTTCGATTTATCTCGTTAATGGGATTAAATTACAGGGTCAAATCGAATCATTCGACCAATTCGTGATTTTTATTAAAAACACGGTTAATCAAAATGGTGTACAAACACGTAATTTCGACTGTGGTTCCAGCACGCTCCTGTTTCTCACCACACATAATATGGCGCTCATCATGCAGCACAAACTTCTGATGCTGCAGCGGAAGTAGAAACACAAGCAGAATAATTCTGTTCAATGAATGATTTCATCAATTTAAGTGCGGGTTGAAAATTCACCTGAAATTTCAACCGCACTTTCGTTATCTAAAACAGGCGACAATAGCCAATCGGCAAAAAGATAAAGCTGTCGTCGCATGTTTTCTTTCTCAAAAATAAAAAACATTGAAGATCTCACAAGAATTCCAACTTTTAGCGGAATCTGCAATGTTGAGATTTTACAAATCATCACCACGAGCCGAGTGACACCACAAGCAAAATATTTTATCGGTGAGGGAAAAGTACAAGAAATTGCGGATGCGTAAAAGCCTTAGATGCCGATGTGGTTTTTGGTGAATCATCACTAACCCCTGCACAAACCCGTAATTTAGAAAGCATCTGCCAATGCCGCGTGAGTGGATCGCACTGGGGTGATTTTTAGATATCTTTTGCTCAACGAGCCCGCTCTGCACGAAGGGAAATTACAGTTGAATTAGCCCAACTCAAGCATTTATCCACTCGATTAGTCCGCCGAAAAACAGGCTTTAGATCAGCAAAAAGGTGCGGTTGGATTACGTGGTCCAGGGGAAACGCAATTAGAAACGGATCGCCGTTTAATCAAGGTTCGTATTGCGCAGTTGCAAAATCGTTTGGCAAAAGTCGAAAAACAACGTAATCAAAATCGCCAAACCCGACAAAAAGCGGATATTCCTACCATTTCTTTAGTGGGTTATACCAATGCGGGAAAATCTACACTATTCAATTTCATCACGCAAGCCAATGTCTATGCGGCGGATCAGCTTTTTGCTACCCTCGATCCCACATTAAGACGTTTTATAAATTCAAGATGTTGGTAGCGGCGACTCTCGCCGATACCGTTGGTTTTGTTCGCCAACTCCCCCATGATTTAGTGTCCGCTTTTAAATCTACCTTGCAAGAAACGGTAGAAGCCAGTTTGTTATTGCACGTCATTGATGCAGCAGACGCTCGAAAGATCGAAAATATTGAAGCCGTGAATTTAGTGTTGGAAGAAATTAAGGCTGATAAAGTACCAGCATTGTTGGTGTATAACAAAATTGATCGATTGGAAAAATGTGGCGCCCCATATTGAATATGATGATGAGAATAAGCCTGTTGCCGTTTATCTTTCAGCACATTCATAGGTGAAGGATTAGATCTGCTACTGGAAGCCATTAAAGTGCGGTTGAAAAATGAGATACTTTCTTTCACCCTCACGCTGCTCCCCATAAGAGGGCAAAAATTCGCCACGCGCTCTATCAATTAGATAGCATTCGTCACGAACAAATTTCGGATGAAGGTGAATTTATCCTCAATGTACAAATTGATAAAGTCTGAATGGTTTCAAACTTTTGTAAACAATTTCCCTAAACTGTCAGAAATTATTTACTAATACCGTATTGTTTTTAATTTATTGGCGATCGCCGTGTGATACGCCTAATCGTTGTGCCAATTTTCGCGTACTTGATACTGAGCATAAAAAGCGCGCAATACACTCTCGCCCTCATATTGTCCCATGATCTCATCCAGGGTTTGCTCTACCAAAATCATCTGCAGAAATGACCGCACTTTGTACGGGTTTTAAATTTAAACTTTCAATATCAAGCTGGTTATTTTTCGCAAGGAACAGGCACGATACAAGACATTGTATAGTTCTCGCACATTACTGCTTGCTAAGGCTGTCCTTTCAAATAATTTATCAGCATCATATTGCGGCATTGGAATCTTAAGCTGAGTGCTAATTCTTTGTAAAAACCGTCCGTTAAAGGTTGAATGTCTCTCACTCGCTCACGCAAGAGCGGCACATTTAGTGCTAAAACATTTAAGCGATGGAATAAATCACTGCGTAATTTTCCTTGCTCTAGCAGTTTTTCCATCGGTTCTTGTGAGGTACAAATCACTCCGAACATTTGCATGATGTTCTTTTTCTTCGCCCACTCGACGGAAAAAGAACCATCCGTTAAAAAAACGTAACACCTTTTGCCTGTAAACTTAATGAAAGCTCAGCAATACCATCCAGCAACACCGTGCCTTCGTTAGCATATTCAAAACCGACGGTTTCACTGTCACCCACTTTACGCCCAAACATTTCGCTTTCTGCATCTTCATCTGGCAACCCTGCACAGTTTACTGCAATTAATTTTCTCACGACGCAAGCTCGCAAAATGGCAAGCTTTTGCTAATAAGTCTTTACCCGTGCCTGTTTCACCTTGAATTAAAAGCGGCATCAAACATCGCAAAACGTTGTGCATTTTTCGACCGCACTTTTTCATGGAAAAGGCTTTGAGTGACAAAAGCAAGAGAAAGGATCTTGTGGATTAAATGTCAGCATAAAATAAGCTCAATTTTATTGAATGATGCCGATATGATAGGGAGTTTATTGATATGTGTAAAGATTAATTTACATATAAAAAGGCAATCTTGACTGCCCTTTTAGATGATTTTTCGTATTATTTTCACTGCACGATCAAGTTCTTGTGCGATGATTTCTATGCTTTAAACCACCAAAACGCAAGATACCAATTGGCTGCATCAAGAGTCACAATGTGTCCATCTTTATACGCTTTGGTTTGTTTGATGATATCGTTATCCAATACTTTTTGTGCATTGTTGGCTTTTTCTGTAATCGCTGCTGTACGATCCACGACTAGTAAAAAGTCTGGATCTAAGATATATTCAAAACCAACACTTTGTCCATGCGTAGAGGATTTGATGCTATCATCAATCGGTTTAAAACCAAATTTTTGATACACCATACCATAACGAGAACCATCACCAAAGGCACTGATTTTACTTTCATTGACCAGCACCAATAAGGCTGTTTTGTCTTTTCGCATCTTTTATGACTTGGTCAACCTTACTTCAATGCTGGAGTTTTTCTTTCGCAACATTTTCTTTACCAAAGATCTGACCAAGTGCGGTCACATTTTGTTGGAAAACCTCGGGTAGTAATTGTTGTAGTCATTTTCAACATTCAACACTGGCGCAATTTCTTTAAATTTGTCGATCATTTTTCTGACGTTTAGACGCGATGATCAAATCCGGATTGAGCTTCGTTAATTTGCTCCAATGATTGTTCTTTCAAATCACCGACATTCTTATATTTTTGTCTGCAAATTCTGAAAGATAGTTTGGAATTTTTCCACTTTGTGGGAAAAGCCCACGATTTTATCTTGCACACCTAATGCACGAAGTGTATCTCGCTCGCACCGAAAATCAAGCACAATGACACGCTATGGATTTTGTGGCACAACCTGTTTTCCAGCGGCATTTTCAACGGTAATATCTGCAGTTTGACAATACTGGGCAATGCAAAGAGGAAAGTGCTAAAGTTGATAATGTCATGAAGATTTCCTTTATTTATCTAAAAATAAACGGCAATTTTATGGTCGTCGATATCCTGAATAGGTATCGCCATATCATAAAATATCTTGTAGCACGGGTCGATTGCATAATGTGGTTAACTCCTTTTGTTGCGACTAATTTTCCATTTTTCATGGCAACAATGTAGTCTGAATAACAAGAGGCGAAAATTAATATCGTGAACTCGCAATCACCACGGTTTTGCTGAGTTCTGTCGCTAATGTTATGCAAAACTTGCATGATCTGCACTGAATGTTTCCATATCCAGATTATTTAATGGTTCATCCCAACAAAATATAATCCGTATCTTGTACAAGTGTCATCGCAATATAAGCGCGTTGTCGCTGACCACCACTTGTTATCGATATATTGATGACGAATATCATCTAAATTCACATAGGCAATGGCATTATCAATAAAAGTGCGGTCAGTTTGGAAGTTTCTTTGCTATAGGAAAACGCCCAAAAAGCGACTAAATCTTCAATGGTTAGACGCAAATTAATGTTGTTAGTTTGCTTTAAAATCGCAAGTTGTTTCGCAATATCGCTACTTTTCTTACGATTGAGCACTCACTAGCTGAGATAGATCTCGCCACTATCAGCATTCAACAAACGGCTCATAATAGACAGCACTCACTCTTCCCCGCACCATCTCGGCCCGATAAAAGACGTAATTTTTCCCTGTAGGAATGGTAACGGACAGACATTATCCACCACCTTTTTGCTTCCGTAACTTTTTAGTAATATTGCGAATTTCTATTGCCATTTTTGTTTGCTCTTAATAACAAATAAACAGTACACGCCAGCTGACAAAATTAACGATGATGCTTTAATGTCGTGCGGAACGTAAAAATATGAGTCACTAATAATTGCCCTAAAACCAAGGTTATGATGGAAATTAATATCGCGGCAGGAATGAGTACCTTGTACGATAATCACTGAACAAATCTCAAAGGGGTCACGTCTCATCACCATACCCGAGGAAAGTAAGGACAACAAGTGCGGTCGACACCGACGTTAAAATTGCCACGAGAATTAATAGGACTTTTTAAGGTATCTTTTGATAATCGATACCCTAAGTTAATGGCATTTTCTCGCCCTAACGCCAACACATCAAAGCAATGCCAATATTTCAAACTGAAAAACAATCGTCGCCACTAAAATGGCTAATGCGACCCACAAGATTTGTAGTATTGATTCGGTTGAAACTTGCAAAGCCAATATCTTAAAGTGATCTGAAATTCATTTGATCAATCAACACTTCCATAAACGTCGTTGAGCTACCAAAGAAGGTGCCGAAAAATAATCCCTGACAAGCAAGCAAGAAGAAAATATTTTAGTTTTCTTTTCAAAACAGGAAGTGATAAGCACTAATGAAACGCCATCATTAATCCCTGTACACAAGATAAAGACAATGCAATCGAATTCATTGAAAGCAATGCTTGAAACCGAAAAGGAAAAATAATCGTCGTTTGAATCAGTAAATACAGCGAATCTAAACTCCTAAAAAATACTCGGCGTGAGAATTCGGTTATTCACGACCGTTTGAAAAATCATCGTAGCAAGTGCAATTGCCGAGCCTGTAATCACAATCGCACTAATGATAAGGCACGATTTTCCAAGGCATATTGCCAACGGTTCTGGTAAGTTGTAGCCTCAAATAGAGTGCAAGAGAAACAATGTCTAACAACGACAATACAATCAGTTGAGAAGAAGATTTCTAGCCATTTCTATACCGCTTTAATAATAAAAAATAAGAAGATACCACTGCCAAATACGCCAACTACGGCATTAATGGAAATCTCATATGATAAATCACACTGACCTAAAATATCGCAGAATAAAACAAATACGGCACCTAACAAGGCGGTATGAGATAACACTTTCTTCAAGTTATCACCCAAATAAAGTGTGACGATATTCGGAATAATTAACCCCAAGAAAGGGATCACGCCAACAGACACGATAATAATCGAAGAGACCACTGCCACAATGAGCAATCCGAGATAAAGTACCTGGTTGTAATTTAGACCTAGATTAACCGCAAAATCCTTTCCCCATCCTGACAATAGGAAAAACGATGCGCAAACAAATGTCACGATGAGTGTAGGAATACTGAAATACAACACTCATAACGGCCTGACATCACAAGAGAAAAGTCCCCTTGTAGCCACCCGGATAAGTTTTGTAATAGATCTTCTTTGTAAGCGATAAAGGCGGTAATTGAACTGATGATATTACCAAACATAATCCCCACTAAAGGCACAAAAATCGTGTCCTTGAATTTCAAACGGATAGAATCAGTCATAACAACAATGTGCCAAGGAAAGACACGATGACCGCAATGGTGGTTTTTAAACAACATCGAAGCTGTTGGGAAAAACAGCATCGCCATTAAAATGCCTAATCGTGCACTATCCATGGTGCCCGCGGTGGTGAGAAACAAATCGGTTTCGACTGAGTTGCTGCATCACTCAAACCACAAATACTTAAGGATGCACCCGCAATCAAGATACTGATTAAGCGAGGCACACGACTGATGAGATCTGCCACTGATTACCTTCTAAAAATTCAGTAACCTTGCAAAATTAACGGTACTCTACCCTGAGAAAAAGTGAAACAAAGGAAAGCATCGATCAAAAGAAAAATCAGATAACGTCAGCTTTAATCATAAAAATGAGAATAATTCTAAAATGCAAAAAGAATAGCATATTGAGGAAAAAGAGAAAAAGATGAAGTGCGTCGGTTTTCAGCTAATTTTTAGGCTGTATAAAAATGCGGTCAAACTTGACCGCACTTTTATTCACTATAATTTTAATGTTCTTTCAACTTCTTTCGCCGGACTAAGAATTGCTTACGTCTCGTTGCATGCCACTGCTGGTACCCGGTACTTCACCGTAAGCGGGTTCACCGCACGTCATTAATATGAAACTCATAGTGCGTGACCGGTTGAGACACCCTGTATTACCGGTTAATGCAATGCGCCCCTTCTCACTGTTTTCGACCCGCACTCACCAAAGCACGACTTGAAAATGCATATACGACTGCTTTGATATTCACGACCATGGCGTATCACCACATAACGTCCTGCACCACCGGCTTGATAAGCCACTTTTTCCACCATGACCCCTCTGCTGGCGCAATAACTGGCGTACCTGGTGCAACAGCAAAGTTCACCTTTATGTGGGACGAACACGTCCCGTTACCGGATGGCGACGATTTGGGAGTTAAATGGTGACGAAATACGCGCTTGACGTTGTAATGGATAACGCGCAAAGCCTTTACCAAGAGTCTCCCTTTTCGTTTATCGTAGTAACGACCATTCGCCGCTTTGAATACCATAATAGCTCTTACCATCTGCCATAGTGAATGGCTCAACGTTACCTTGGCCCGTTAATTTATCGCCTAAGTATTCACGTGACACTAAAAATCGCAAACTTGGTCCGTTTACTGAGTTTTCTGAAGACTTACCTGCCATTGTAATGCTGAAGCTTAATTGGCTAATTTGACGACCATCCAAACCTAAATCACGCAAACTTGATGCAAAAGGATCCGTTAATCGTGTCCTTTTTAGCACTTCTTCTTCCAAATACTTTTTCTTCTAGATTTGGCGTTTAAACTGCCTGTCTTCCGTGCGTTCATAAATGCGTTCTTCTTTTTCAGATACCAACCAGTTTAAATACTCCAGTTGATCTTCTTTATCTCAAAAATCCAATAGAACTGCTGACCCTGCACGCAAGTTTTTAATTCAGGATACCAGCAATTAAATTCTTCGCACGTATCATCTTCTAAACCGGAAAGCTCTAATACGTCTTTTAATGAATCGCCACGCACCACGGTATGACTAAAATTGATCGGTGATACGTAATGCCTGATCGGCTACATCTAAAATACCACTCAGCGCATCTTGTGCATCTTTTGGCAAATCAGTTAGCTCATCAAACTGTGGTTTAATTTCATCGACTTCATCATCTTTGGCTTGAAGATCATCATCGTAAGAAGTCGCATCTTCCGTATTCGCATTTTGCTTAGTTTCAGGATGTTCACCTGCTTGAGATTGAGGATTGTCTGATTCTGTTTTTCAGGTGTGAGATTGATATTGAACGTTATCCACCATCTCTGGCTCAAGATTACTTTGCAAAGAAGGATCATAATCAGCGGTATCTTTAAAGGCGAGGAAAATGCCCGTTAAAATAAGCAAAAGTGCGGCAAAAAAAATCGCCGCTTTTATACGGGATTTTCGTTTCAGTCGATCTCTAGCTAATTTAACGTGTTGCACATTTGATACCTTTAAAATGAATAAAAAGATTTGTTCAGTTTTCAGACTACAAAACTCTGGGAAAACTATTTTACCCTAAAAATGTCAAATCTTATGCCTCAAATATTAGGCATAGTCGGAATTTCTTGAGAAAAACAAGGAAATGAGCTATTTTAGTGAGCTATTTTAAAGGGGAATTATGCAGATTCGCGCATCTCAACCAGCCCAACCTACACCATTAATTACACTGAAAAATATCAATGTGGTCTTTGAACAAAAGACGGCATTGGGATACTAACCTCAGTATTTATCCCAATTCGATTATCACCATTGTAGGCCCAAATGGTGGGGGAAAATCGACCTTCTTAAAACCTTATTAAAATTATAAACGCCAACATCCGTGAGGTGATTTTATAGCACTAATGCCGGAATTGGCTATGTCCCACAAAAATTCACTCGATCACAGCTTACTGATGACGGTTGAGCGTTTTCTGGCGCCTCAAAAAGTGTTAAAACACAAGAAATATCAAACCGCACTTGAGCAACTTTCTATCACGCATCTGAGAAAAATAATATGCAAAAACTCTCAGGTGGGCGAAATGCAACGCGTGCTATTAGCTCGTGCGATTTTGAAACAAACCCAATTTACTGGTGCTAGATGAACTCCACTCAAGGCGTGGATATTAATGGTCAGTTGAACTTTATCAGCTAATTCACTCGTACTCAACAAGCTTTTAAATTGTGCGGTCTTTAATGGTTTCCCATGATTTGCATATCGTGATGGCGGACAGCAGAAGTAGTTGCATCAATCAACATATTTGCTGTGCCGGCACACCCGAAAGTCTATCGAATGATCCCACATTTATGCGTCTTTGGGGCAATCAAATCTCACAAAATGTGGGCTTTTATACGCACCATCATAATCACCACCATAATATGCACGGTGATGTTTTGTAGTTGCAGTGCCAATCCATCAGAATGCCAACAATAAGGAAAAATCATGTTTGAGATTTTATTTCCGCCTTACTTACGGGCTTTCACTGCTTTCCTTAATTACTGCGACCACTGGGGTGCCTTTGTGGTGTGGCGTAAGATAGCTTATCTTTGAGCGATACCCTTTCCCACTCGGCCTTGCTTGGTGTAGCATTAGGGATTTTCCACAAATTAACCCTTATGTTGCCATTGTCATTTTGACGATTATTCTCGCCGCCATTAATGGTGTGGCTCGAAAGCAACACGCAATTTTCAGTGGATACCCTTTTAGGGATTATCGCACTAGCTGTCTCTTCCCTTGGTGTTGTCACCGTTGGGCTACTTAAAAACGTTCGCGTAGATTTAATGAGTTATCTTTTGGGGATTTGCTCGCCATTAATTTTAACGCATTTTACCTTACATTGCGCGGTGTCGTCATTGTATTAGGCACACTACTTTTTACTTCGGCAAGCCTTACTCTCCACCACAGTTTCGCCTGAACTGGCTCAAGTGGAAGGCATTAACATTAAAAAATGCGATTTATTTTAATGATTTTGACCGCACTTACCATTGCCTTAAGTATGAAGTTTGTTGGAGCTCTGATTATTACATCGCTCTTAATTATTCCCGCCGCAACAGCAAGACGTTTTGCTAAAACACGCTGAACAAATGGTGATTTATTGCGATTTTAATCAGCATGCTTTCCATCGTTGGTGGGTTATTCCTTTCCGCCTTTTATGATACATGGGCAGGGACCTTCTCGTCGTGATTTGTTCCGCATTTTGTGTTTTGTTATCATTACTCAAAAAGGAATATTTATAATCCGCTCCAACCAGTGAAAAACCATTTGCACCGCACCTAAATCTTTGATAAAGTGCGGGCAACTTTTGACGATATTTTAGGATAAGAAAATGAGCCAAGAATATTTAGATTTTGAATTACCTATTGCGAACTAGAAGCCAAAATTGAAGCGCTACGTTCAGCATCTGATGACAAAATTGATTTACACGATGAAATTAAACGCTTACAAAAAGAAAAGCGATGAATTAACCAAAACCTTTGCAAATCTTGATGCATGGTAGGTTTCTCGTATGGCACGTCACCCAAATCGTCCATACACTCTTGATTATATCGAACATATTTTTACTGATTTCCAAGAACTTGCGGGCGATCGTGCCTTTTGCAGATGATAAAGCAATCGTAGGTGGTCTCGCCTCGCTTTAGATGGTCGCCCAGTGATGGTTATCGGTCATCAAAAAGGTCGTACAGCAAAAGATAAAGTAACTCGTAAATCTTGGTATGCCAGCACCTGAAGGTTATCGTAGCGTTACGTTTTAATGCAAATGGCTGAGCGTTTTAACTACCTATCTACCTTTATCGACACGCAGGAGCTTACCCGGCATTGGTGCGGAAGAACGTGGTCAATCTGAAGCGATTGCTCGCAACTTACGTGAAATGTCTCACCTTAAAAAGTACCTGCTTATCTGTACGGTAATCGGTGAAGGTGGTTCGGTGGTGCATTAGCCATTGGTGTGAGTGATAAAGTGAATATGTACAATATTCAACTTATTCCGTTATTTCACCAGAAGGTTGTGCGTCTATCTTGATGGAAGAGCGAAAAGCCTCTACTGCAGCAGAAGTGATAGGGCTTAACCGCAACTCGTTTAAAAAGAGCTAGGGTTTAATCGATAATATCGTTCCAGAGCCATTAGGTGGTGCACATCGTACCATCATGAAATGGCACGTAATTTAAAAACAACGCCTTTGTTGAAGAACTACAACGAACTCGATACCTTTCGACAAAGATGGTTTATTAGAAAGACGTTATGAACGTTTAATGTCTTACGGTTATTGTTATTGTACAGAAAAGAGCGGGTTAAGTTTTAACCGCTCTTTTGTGTTTTAAAAAATATGCATGAATGTGAAGAAAATGCATCAATGCTAAAATAAAAATAATAAGAAAGAGAACTCAAAATGAAAAATGTACTAGTAATCCAATCTCACGTGGTTTATGGTTTCTGCCGGAAATAAATCTGCTACCTTTCCAATGCAGTTATTAGGCGTAGATGTGGGGCACTCAATACTGTGCAATTTCTCAACCATACCCAATATGGCAAAATGGACAGGCATGGTGATTCCATAAGAGACAAATTGGTGAGATCACTAACGGTTTAGATGCCATTGGAAAAACTGCAAGAATGTGATGCGTTACTTTCGCTATGTTAGGTTCAGCTGATCGTTGACCAAATTATTCATGCTTTAGAAAAATCAAAGCGCGTAACCCAAATGCACTTTTACTTGTGCGATCCGTGATGCCAAATGCCGAAAAAGTCTGCGTGCGTGGCCGATGGTGTACGTGAACGCTTAATTGAAAAAGCCATTCCACGTGCGGACATCATGACCCCAATCTTTCTGAACTTCGTACGCTCTGACTTCCTATCAATACGTTTTGACGATCGTACCAAAGCCGCCACATGCATTAGTGGCCAGGTGTGAAAAAGTGTTGGTTAAACACCTAGGAAAAAGCAGGTAAATTAAATGATCCTGATACCTTTGAAATCATTATGGCGACACCTGAAGGTGTGATGGCATTTCAAGTCGTCCACCTTTACAAATTCAACTTTGAACCTGTTGGTGTGGGCTGATTTAATTGCAGGGACTTTCTTGCACATTACTTAAACTGTGGCAACGATGTTGAAGCTTTTGAAAAATGAATAATGCGGTGGCTGGCGTAATGAAAACCACCTTGATTTGAAAATCTACGAATCCAACCTAGTGCTGCACGTTTTGAGATCTCAACCAAGCAACCAAACTACAAAAGCTGTTAGAAGTTGCCTAATCGATCTTTTTCATTATTCACGTCAAATCCCAACCACCTCCAATAAGCTTCTCATTGCTTTTAGCGGTGGTTTGGATTCAACTGCACTGCTTTGCTTTAGTTAAAGAAAACTCTAGCGAAAAACGACCTGCATTCTAAGCCTGCGAGCTATCCATATCCATCACGGATTAAGCCCGAATGCGGATGCTTGACGGCTCATTGCCAACAACTCTGTGAACAATTTGAGATTCCACTTATTATTGAAAAAGTCAAAGTGGAAATGCACGATGGTATTGAAGTTGGGCGCAAGAGAAGCCCGTTATCAAGCCATTTCAACACATATTCAACCCAGATGAATATCTTGTCACTGCACATCATTTAAAATGATCAAACTGAGACCTTTTTCCTCGCATTCAAAACGCGGAGCAGGATTGCAAGGTCTAGGTGCAGAAAAAGCTCAATTATTTGGGATGCCTATTCTACGCCCGCTCCTTTCTTTTTAAACGAAGTGAATTAGAAAGATTACATTCATCAAGAAAATCTGTCTCGGATCGAAGACGAAAGCAATCAAGATAATCATTACGATCGCAATTTTTACGTAACCAAAATTTTCTGCCTGAAATACGCCAACGTTGGGGAGCATTTTGATCATGCAGTTCAGCGTGCCGCACAACATTGTTTTGAGCAACAGCACCGATTAATGAATTATTACAAAACTTGCTTTTGAGCAGTACATTCTGAGAATCAAAAACAGTTTTTCGCTCCTAAACTTCTAGGCTATTCATCGCAAAAAACAAACTGCACTTTTTGCGAATGTGGTTGGCTAAAAATCAGATTGCCATGCCAACGCAGATTCAATTAATGCATATTAATGATGTGATTACAGGCCAGCGGATGCATCCCACACTTTCAACTTGGGGAGCATATTATTCGCCGTTATCAGCAATGTCTCTATTTAACGAGAAAATTCGCTGACTTGTCGCAAACTTGTCTTGATATGTCATTAAATCAACAGATTACCTGCCTGATAATCTTGGAACAATTTATAAACCCACAATGCGACAGGCATTTTAGTCAATTGCGAACGAAAAACAGGTTCAACTTGTTGATACACAAGAGCCGATTCAAATACGATTTACTTATACTGGGCAAAGTGAAACGACAGCATAATCGTCCTGCCGAAACCATGAAAAATTTGGCAAGAACTCGGTGTTCCGACCATGGCAACGAAATCGTATTCCCACTATATGAGTAGACTTACAAAGTGCGGTGGGTCCGTGTTTTTCAGAACTTAGAGAAATAAAAATGGGTGATGATTCACCCATTTTTATGATTAAGAAAAGCCTTTTAAATGCCTGCTGCAGAACTCTTTCCGTAAATAAAACCCCAGCGTGGCAAAGGTATCAATCACTCCCATTTTTACCAATGCCTTCGTAATGGCTTTGCTGTTTGCACCTTTTGGACGCAGCTGCATGACTTCACCAATACGCTGCCGCAATCTGATTCAACTTCCGAGCACAATATAATCCATCAATTCTTCCCGAATCTTTAGCGTAATTGATGTTCTGTTCAGTCGAAGGTTGCCATAAGATAGGTTGACCAATATGTCGCTCACGCAAAGGAATGTCTCGACTGCCTTCAATGGAATCCACAAGACTTTCGATAATTTATGACGAACGTGTGACTTTTTCCCATTTACCCCTGAGTTTTGAAACTCAGGGGCGCAAGGCTGACAAACGTGGTTTCGCAATGGAAACCAGCTCATTAATGGGTAAGGTTTTTAATTCAATGCCTAAAATGGGAAAAAGTCCTGTTCTGCTTTACTGCCGGCAGTCGCCCCCAATGCGGTTTCCAAGCAACATTCCAACCCAACCTTTATCGCGTTTTAAATCTGGGGAACGGGAATATTTAACTCATCTGCAAGTTCGTTAGAGGTTAACCCCGCAATAGATTGCGCTTTTTCTAATAAGGCTGTGTTCGGTTTGTGGAATCATTCGCGGTATTTCTTCAATAATTTTAGGTTTAATGCATTCTATGCCTTTGTCAGATGTAGGGCGAATATTTCTAATTTCAATAAAACGTGTCGCTGGCAATCCACCACCAAAACCGTGATTTCACATTTTTCCCTAATACACGATGGCGGAATGATAATACTAATGGGATTACTTCCAACATGCACCGCCAACGGCTCGCACCGCTCTAGGGTTATTAATGCTTTCGGCTAACCCACCATAACTCGCCGTTTTACCATAAGAATTTGACGCAATGCTGTCCAAAATTGCTTGTTGAAATGCGTACCTTTTAGGCGATAAAGGAATATCGGAGAAACTTTCTGGCTCGCCATTAAAACAACGCCTAAAGCGCACCGCACTTTTTCAAAAAGCGGTAAATCTTCCTAAAATCCAATTTGGATTTCAGTGGTTTGTTCTAATTCAATCTAAATTCTGTAAGGTTTTCACCATCAGAAAGCACTTTAATAAACCGACCACCAGTAGAATCCATATGCATAAAAAGTGCGGTCATTTTTCCCCGTTTTTATGCGGGACTATAGAGAAAAAGCACACCGAATCATTCATTCGGTGCTACTGTATTATGCCTAAATTTTTAACAAATTAGAAACTGTAGTTTAAGTTTAAACCGTAGATAAAGAGTAGCACTTGCTTTAGACGTATAGTTTGCTGTAACAGTCGCTAAGCCACCAATTGATTGGCTTTCGGTAAAGTGAATTACCACGTAGGGTAGCAAAGCCCGCATCAATAGAAAGATTCGGGGTAAATTTATAAGTTGCCCCTACGCTCATACCACATACGATCAGTATCTGGAATAGATGCACTTGCATGTTCTGTTGGTGCTGCCGCTTCATCATAAGCAATACCGGCACGAAGCGTTAATTTCTCATTTACATTATAGGTTGCACCTAATGCATAACGAGAATTGCTGCAGTATTTTTCATCTTTATGGAACGCGAGTTCTCCCGTCATTAAAGGTTGCAGTGTAACTCTTTGAAACGGGCTCCAATGTGTAAATTTGTAGCTATAGTGCAATGCCAAATTACTGTAACCATTTGGTGAAAACCGATAATTCTAAATAATCTGGTAGAGTGTAATGTTAATCCACCTGCAGCAGGGCCTTGACCACGAAGTAGTACGACTCGCACTCACTGCATTATCATCTTCAAAGTCAATATCAACTTTTGAATGATAGGCTAAACCAACACGGTTATTTTCATTAAACTCGTACACTAAACCTGCATTCCAAACTAAAACCCCATGCATTTTTATCTTGTAAGTGGGTTAATACAGTTTCTTTATTCACACCTGTAATTTTGCTAAAGAAGCAGCGGCACGTTTGGTGAAACTTCGTCCAGCTCTCACTAATGCAGGAACCAATGGTGCAACATTTTTCACTGCATCACTTGAAAATACTCAGCACGACGCTCAATTTCTGCTTTGGCATAAACTCGCATTTAATCCCACACTAGCAGTTAAACCTTTGAGAAACACGATATGAAACTCGCTTAAATTTAAGTTAATCGCACTTAAATCGGTTTTACCGCCGAATACACCTGCATTGTAATCTGATCGATATTCACTTTTTAACTAAAATTACATTCATACCACCACCAATGGCAAATTTGTCATTAATTGGTGCCACAAAATACATATTTGGAATCAATGAACCAGGACAACACTATTATGCGCTGCAGAACCAACAGCAACGGTACGACCTAGTGCATTAACTGTAATCTGGACCACTCATGTGAATTTTTAGAATCCACACAACGCCACCCACAGAGAATTGATTAGTTTTGAATAAACTCATTAATGCCAGTGGTTAGCAACTACTGCAGCATTATCAGCAATTGCGGCTTCACCCGCATAAGCACGACCAGACCTGATGTAGAAACCTCTGCCACTGGAATGCGGCTGCATTTGGCACCGCTTGCTGCTAACAATGTGGTCGTTGCTACAGCGTTTTATTAAATTTTGTCATTTGGAAACCTCTTTTATTATTAATAATGAAAAATCCGAGATTCTAAAACTCCAATAAATGGAGTAAAATTATTTTTAGATTAATTTTTAAGTGTTCCGACCAGGTGATAAATAAATGATATTTAAATCATAAAATATGGCTACTATGGCAGAGCGTTTTATGCTAGAATAGAACCAATCTTAATTTTAAAATAAGGAAACCTAGGACAGCAACATGCAAAGCAGAAGAATCTCTCACTTAGAAGTTGTGTTGATGTAGGGGACGATTATTGACGGTCTCAGATTGCTCTGTTGATATTCATCAAACCTATGCGAATAAAAGCTGAAGCTGAAGCGGCACTTAATCGTTTCATTGAAAAAGCGCGCAAAACAGAAAGCGATCCTTGCGACATTAAAAAGTGAAATCACTGAAACTGAAAAATGGCGCAAATTTAACGGCTCGTTTCGACATTTAGCTGCCAAGCTGAAGCAATGATTTTTCGAATTAGCGAATCGCTAAAAACTATTTTAAATTGACCGCACTTTATCATGCTAAAACAAAGTGCGGTTATTTTGAGTTAAACCCAATTAAATCACTATCGCAAACGTTTGCTTAATCTGATACAATCACGCCCTGTTTTATCATTTTAACCTAAAAATATAGGATAACATTGTGAGCAAAACCATCATTAAGTTATAAAGATGCAGGCGTGGATATTAATGCCGGTAATGAATTAGTTGAACGTATTAAACCACACGTGAAAGCGAACAACTCGTCCTGAAGTCATCGGGGGATTAGGTGGTTTTGGTGCATTATGTGCCATTCCGGGCAAATATAAAGAACCCATCCTCGTTTCCGGTACAGACGGTGTGAGTACCAAAGTTACGTTTAGCCATTGACTTAGAAAAACACGATACTATCGGTATTGATTTGCTCGCAATGTGTGTTAACGATTTAGTCGTGCAAGGTGCCGAACCATTATTCTTCTTAGATTACTACGCCACGGGCAAACTTGACGTAGATGTTGCCTCTGATGTGGTAAAAGGCATTGCAGAAGGCTGTGTACAATCTGGTTGTGCATTAGTGGGGGCGAAACTGCTGAAATGCCGAGGTATGTACGCTTGGCGATTATGACCTTGCAGGTTTCGTGTAGGTGTGGTGGAAAAATCAGAAATCATTGATGGTAGCAGGTTAAAGTAGGAGATGCTTTAATTGCTCTAGGTTCAAGTGGCCCACATTCAAACTGGTTATTCTTTAATTCGTAAAGTCATTGATGTTGCTGGCGTAAACCCAGCCACTGAGCAATTAGATGGTCGTCCATTAAGTGAACAAGTGCTTGCACCGACAAAAATCTATGTTAAATCTGTTCTCGCTTTAATCAAACAAACGGAAGTCCATGCTATCGCACACTTAACGGGTGGTGGTTTCTGGAAAAATATCCTCGTGTATTACCGAAAATACCAAAGCTGTTATTGATGAAAGCAGTTGGGAATGAGCAACTGGTGTCTCAAAATGGTTACAAGAAAAAAGGCAACATTGAAACCTATGAAATGTACCGCACGTTCTAACTGTGGCGTGGGCATGGTGATTGCATTACCACAATCGTAGTGGAAACCGCTTTTAGCAATTTTAAAACAATCCGGTGAAAAATGCCTGGTTAATCGGTCATATCGAAAGTGCGACAGATAACGAACCACAAGTTATCATTAAACTAATTTCTTTTTCCATTTCAGGGCGAAAATTTCAAATGAAAGGGCTTCGCCTCTTTCTTTTATGTAGAATAATATGAAAAATTGCCGTCCTGATATCAGGGCAAGGATCGAATCTTCAAGCAATAACTGAGGCTTGGTCAAACAGGGTTTTATTCTACGGAAAAATTACGACGTCATCAGTAATAAAATTGATTCATTTGGCTTGAACGCTGAAAGTGCGGGTATTCCTAGCTGAGTGCGTCAAGATTTTACGTCCAATCTCGATATGGATAAGGCTATCGGTGATTATTAGAAGATCTCAATGTTGATCTCATTGTGTTAGCTGGTTATATGAAAATCTTTAACTAAAGCCATTCACACAACGTTTTGCTGGGGAAAATTTTAATATTCATCCTTCCCTTCTGCCAAAATATCCTGGGTGCATACTTATCAAAGAGTACTTGAGAATGGCGACAGCGAACACGGTACGACCGTGCATTTTGTCAATGAAGAGATCGATGGTCGTAGCCATTGTAAGTTAAGGCTAGAAAGTGCCTATTTTCCCTGACGATGATACCTCTGAGAAATTGAACTGTAGCACGTGAACAGGAATATAATATTTATCCTTTTTAGTGATTAAATGGTTTATTGAAGAGCGATTAAAAATTGATTGAAAATCGTGCTTATTTAGATGGTAAGCCGTTACCGCGAATGGTTACGCGGCATGAGTAAAACAATATGATCTCTGAAAATGCAGATGAAATCACCATTAAACAACCTGATTTTATGAAAAACAATAAACCCTGCATAATCGGGGGTTTTATTATTGTGGATATGAAGTGCCAATTAACTTTACTCAGATTTTTCAAGATAGCCTTAACTTTATGCGTAATCAGCGAAAACCGTGCTGATTTTCGTTGACTTTTTCGTCGTCTCACACTGATTAATCGTATTAGTCAGTGTCCCAATGCTGAGTTTGGGTGATAACCTAATCCATCACAACAGGACATTATTGATGCATTGAGCAAAGTGGAGCCAACTGCACTGATTGATCTTTTTTATTCCAACAATTATTGATGTCTTTTTATTGTGACCTTCGGTATTGCGAAACCATTCATCATATTAGTCTGCAAAATGAAAACTGATTAATCAAGGTCTCATGCTGACATTGCGTCGTTTTTGGGGTGTGGTAGTTTTAGATATTTTTATGAGCTTTGCCATCTTATCTGGTCATAGTTGATGTCAGAGCTCATTTTTTGCCAAAAATGCCTTCTCCCTTTAGCCTTTGTTTCAATGGTATTTGGTTTATGTTCGCCTATGCTTATCGCCTGTGCATTACATTGCCGCAAATCAATCTATCAGGGCACAGTGCTTTTTACAAGGTGTGGCGTGCGGGTATTAAACGTAATGGTGTATTGATTATTTATGCCTTGATCACTTATTTACTTCTTCCTTGAGTAGGAATACCATTGGTGCAATCTTGTCCATCATTTTTAAGTGCTACGTTGGTATCTTGGCTGCATTATTTTCAAATATTTATTTTGGTATTTACTTACCGTTTTTACAGTTTATTTATGAAGGCATAATATGAAGCAACTTTGAATTTATTCCTCTTGTTCTCTCTTTTTCATCACCTACAAAAATGTTTGGGTGTGGAGGCAGCGATTGTCTTAGTGATTGCTAGACTATCATTCAGATGATGCGTACTAAAACTGAAATATGGTATGATTGAGAAAACAACAAAAATCGCGTAGATTGCTGTCGTCCTGGTTTGCTCACCGCTCTATTCTCAATGAAATCAAATACCTACAATGGAAAGTCACTATTATTAATGCTTCTGTTTGCTATTGTTTTATTGGTTGCACAATTCCAATCTAATACACCATTGGTGAAAAAGAGTAGGCAAAAGAAACCAATCACCGGATAAATGTGTGGAACAAATTGAATTTAGGCTGGGCAGGATTTTTCATTCTGTGCATGCTTGTAAATATTTATATCAGCCAAAATATGTCTGAAGATGCTTGGTTGATTTCAAATCTTTTTGGTTTATTTGGTATGACCTTTGTTCACAACAATCGTCAGCGGTAGCTATATTTACCGTTACTTTCACCCAAAGATGATCAAAAATGACGGGGACAAATAATGGTTTCAACTTATCGATAAAGACGATCGTCAATCTAAAGGCGTATTATTATTACGCACCTAGCGATGCCTTCGACACCAAACGCCAACGGCGATATTTTCGGTGGTTGGATTATGTCACAAATGGATATGGCGGAGCGATTCTAGCGAAAGAAATCGCTCATGGCCGGTGGTCACCGCTGCTGAAAGTATGAACTTTCATCAAACCCTATCGCCGTCGGTGACGTGGTATGTTGTTACGGCCAATGTCCTCAGCGTGGGCCGTTCTTCTATCAAACTCAAAGCAGAAGTAAGGGTGAAAAAGGTTGAGGAACCATTGCAGAACGTTACTGCGTGACAGATGCCGTATTTACCTTTGTCGCGTTGGAAAAGACGGTAAAATCCTGTCGCTATTCCACGTGAAGGTAATCTTGAACTAGAACGCGCATTAGCCTCTATCGAAGAATTACAATTAAAGTTAAAAGGAGAAATGATGTATTACGTGATTTTTGCCCAAGATATTCCTGGTAGCTTTAGAAAAACGTCTTTCAGTACGTGAACAACATCTTGCCGTTTAAAACAATTACAAGCAGAAGGTCGCTTTATTAACAGCAGGTCCCTAATCTGCCATTGATGATGAAAACCAGGCGAAGCCGGCTTTACCGGCTCGACTGTGATTGCTCAATTCGAAAGCCTGTCTGTCAGCAAAAAGACTGGGCTGCACAAGATCCTTATGTTGAAGCGTGCGTTTACGGTGATGTGATTGTGAGCCTTCAAAAAGTTTTCTAAATTAAAACGAACTCTACACTCAAAGACGGATCTAACATCCGTCTTTCTTTATATGGAATCTCCTATGCGAGCACTTAAACACACGACAATTTTCGTTATTTGATTTTAACCGCACTTTCAGGCTCAGCTTTCATCAATCCAGCATGCTCATAAAAGCAAAACTGAAACTGCACCACAAATTAACCTGTAGAAGAACAAGCCAAATGGGCACAGCAACAGCACGCTCATGGAATTAAAGCTGATTGAACAACGCGCGACTTTTTCTGCAATTAGAGTCGCCCTAAAAAGTGCGGTCAAAAATAATCATGTTTCTAATAATGCACAATTATTCTTAAGCTTTGATTGATTCTTTAAAAGGTTATCCATTGCAAACTGATGCTATAGCGGCTTATTTAGATGCACGTAAAAACCGTTAATCGCGATACGCCTCGTGAAGAAGTGAATGTATTGCGAACAGACATTGAACAATTTATCAGCAGCACGCCTCTCATTTTCTACAGCGGAAAAATTAGAACAAAAGCATTTTTCATTATTAACCAATGCTGAAGATACTCAAGTACTCTCGCCAAACTCACGCCCAAATAATTTGGAAACACAAATTGCCAGTGCTCACGGCTAAAATATCAAACAGAAGCAACCAATACCAGTCAAAACCGGGCAGAAAACCAATCAAATGACAAGAATAAATCGGCTATTTTTGATCTGAATAGGAACAACTTTAGCTCAACAATTCTGAACTTCCCTAATGATGCTCAGCCTCGGGCGGCTTGGTATTCGCAAGGTGGACGCACTGAAGAGAAAGATCTCATCAAAAGCGGAAATGCTTTTTAGTAAAATGATGCGAAAGGTCTCGAAATACTCATAAAGAATTAGAAAAAGTTGATGACGCGAAAGAAGATGAGCAGTAAATGATCGATTTGGCGCTTTATCTGGATCTCTTTAAAAAATCCAGCAAATTTGAAAACACTCGCTGAGAAATTCGCCATTAATTGATGGTAATACAAATAAAATCATCCATAAATTTGTCGTAGTGCTAGGGTTTTTGCTCGTTATTACGAACCATTCCGGAAAAATATGAATGAGCCAACCTTCATCCCTTACGAGCAATGGGCTAAGACTTGGCAATTAGACGAAATCTGAATTACGTGATTGGAAAATCGCCTTTATTAGCCGTTTCTTTGATAATGAAAGTCCCATTTCTGCCCAATGGCGCGATCAGGAAACTTTTCAAAACTCAATGCAGATAATCTCATTGGAACGTCGTTTACGTACGGCTATTTGGCAACAAAACAGATTTATTAGCTTGATTGAATGCCCTTTCAGATGAAGCGAAGCAAAAACAAGAATGAGATATTAGGATGGGAAAGCACTCGAAAAGAGAATTCAGCAAGCCAAAGAAATATTCTGAATTAGCAAACGAACGGATTCTACTACGAAAGAAGCGACAGCAAAATTATATCCGGAAAATGTGGCGCAGGATATAGATTTTCGGCTGCGCAGACTGAGAATAGTCGCGAGTATTTCTCGATCATACTGCGCAAGCGAATATAAAATTTTAACGAGAGTCGTGAAATTGCTGAATTACGTCAATTAGATCGATCAGGCGCCAGCCAAACAACGCTGGCGTTTCTGTTAGGATTATCGCAAGAAGAACAACTACAGATGCGTTTTAAGCCAATATAGCGAATGAACAAAATTGGTTTGAATTAGGCGTGATGGGGTCGATTATTGCAGCCATGGGATTATATCGATTACGCTTTACTAAATGCCTTTACAGTCAATTTTGATATTGCCCTCAGTAATGTGAATCTTGAAGCAACGAAACCCTCGCCATTGTGGATAATCGTGTCACTAAACTCTTGCCATGGGCCATTGCTCGCCAAGAAAGTGCTGGAACCAATGGTACAATCTTTCCCGCAAAATGCTCGAGGATTAATGCAGTTATTACTGAGCACTGCGCAAAAACGGCAGAAAAATCGTCAACTTCCAATGGTGAGTTAGATTACTCAAACCGCTTAATAATCATTTATTTGGTAGCAGCCACTTTAATGAGCTGAATGTTAAATATCCAAATAATCGCATTTTGATCGCCTCTGCCTATAATGCGGAGCAGCCGTAGAGAAAATGGTTTGCGAGAGCCAATGGCAAATTGGCTGCGGATGAATTCTGACATGTCCATCTCCACCTCTTCTTGAAACATGAGGTTATGTTCAAAAACTGTATTAATCCACGATTTTTATTTATCAACACCTACAAGACAAAGAAAATTGGCAAACCTTTTAGCAAAGAGGAATACGATCGGCTGTATACTAGTCGCACTAGTTTAATAGTATAGGATTGTTGATATGTATATTAGTCGCACCCCAGAACAATGGAATGCTTTCCTCGCGACCCGCAAACTGCGTTTGAACAAGCGTGAAAGCAAGATTTCTAACGCCGTCTCTCGCCAGATGAGCGCGATGCATGTGGGGTTCGTGTTACAAATCGTGGCACAGTTAGTTGGATATCTTCGCAACGAGAGATTCAACAAAATCTCAATACCAGTGCGGCAAACCATTATGCGTCGCATATGCCCAAAACAATGGATCCGGATTTTATAAACCGAGAAAGCCAACTGATGAGCAAGCTGCAAAAACTGCGAATTCTGGACCGCACTTTACCTCTTTTTCGCCCATTTTGGTGGATTGGCAACGGGTTGCTGGCGTTTTTCTCTCGTAATCCTGGCGTTTTCATTTGTTTCGCTTTATCCCTGTCCCTTCTCTGCCCATTCTGGTACAAGCAGCATCGGGGCACTGTTGCAGCTGGATTTCAGCTATCTCAATTGCAAATACGATCGTGTGAGCCTCTGATGAAATCTCACCGAATATGCAGCCTCTGCGTGATTGCTGCTGAAGATCAAAAATTTCCCCAACCATTGGGGCTCTTGATTTTGAGGCAATCTCAAAAGGCTTTTCTAACTTTACTGAAAAATCTCGCGAAACCTGAGGCGCCTCAACGATTTTCTCAACAAACAGTACCTCGTTCTCAGTGCTTAGACAAAGTTGGTTTCGCAAAGGATGGGAAGTCCTCTATAACGGCATTTAATGGAAATCTTTTGTCCAAAGAACGGATTTTAGGAAGTGTATTTAAAACACTCGCTGAGTTTTGCTAATCGTGTATCTCTGTGTGGAAGTAGCCAGTCGCTATTATCTCAAAACACGAGAATTTAACTCAATCAGAAGCGGCATTACCGCATGCAGTTTTACCGAATCTAATATCTATAAAGTGAGCGTTTAGTGCGTTAGTTCGTAGCCAAAGTTGGATTATGGGACAAATGTGAATGGATTATATTTGAATTATCTAAAAGAAATGTAGATCTTTTCGTTATTATAGTGAAAAAAAAACCCGAAACCACTTTGCTCGTTTTAAACGGTGAGATAATCGACTGAACTGCTGATGACCTTGAATGCCATTCAGCCTCCAATTGAGCTATATCCCCAAATAACGCAAGCTATGATAGAATTCTGGCTGATAAATCGTCAATGTTGAAATAATCAATCCCGCTTATCGCCCAAGAAAAGCGTTTTGAGATTTATTAAAAATCTGGCAGTTGGATGTGCGCTGGGATACGGTTCACGGCTGATACCACTAAATGCCGCCGTCCATAGAAGCGATTGACCTGAGCTCAGCGCAGCTTGCTACGCGTCATGCATCCTGACTTTACCCATACTCCACTTCCTAATTCGCAGTCGGTATTTGTGTCTACTCGCTTCATGAGTAGAATGCAAATCCCAGCTCAGAGCGCATGCGTACTAATTTTCTTTTACTTTTTCATGGAAGTATTCAATTCAAGGCTGCTTTTAAAGCAGTTTTCTTTCACCGCAGCTCATCAAAAGCTTTCAAACTCTCTCGAAGCAGTCAACGGCTTGCTGACGCCATTTCTGGTAAGGCTCGCAACGTTCTGCATAGCATCGTCACGATTTGCGCTAGCGCTGGGACCCATCTGATGCATCAACACCTGATCTTTGTATGCTGGCATGCATGTGTTCTGCGCCAAGACATTCAGGTGGTAATTCACGAACGTAGCTGAGTTGATTTCGAACCACACAATTTCCTTTCTCAGTCAAATGCGACTTGCAGACTTTATCTACGTGATCTCCAATTCGAAAGAATTTGAATCGCTTCTTCCACGTGAAAGCATCCTCGGTCACCAGACCCCAAACCCAACGTGAACAAGAGAAGTTAATTAGTGGCTGCAGGTAAATAAACTCGCCATCACTGATATTGTATCGCCACCTACCTGCACCAGCGACGTCTCGAGAGTTTTTCGGCCACCACCACCTATTTATCATGCGAAAGCGTGCAGACATATAGGAAATCTGGTGCGCTTAATCGCTTTTAAGATATTAATTTGACGTGGAGTGTTGTCAGCACGTGGTTCTCACCACGCGTCAACGTGAGGGTCATCATATCCCAGCCATCTCACCACCTCACACAGGTTATAGGTCGAGGAACCGGTCTGCGTATGATGAATAATTGAAATCATCTAATCGCTATTGTTGACTTGGTGCGACCACGCACTGCATCAACAAACACGACTGAACTCTTCTGTTGGGCCTTTTGAAACGAACCACGTGGTCAGCATCTGGCCGTTGCATATGTGGATCATCAAACAATGACTGCCTCATCAACGTGGTTTTCTTTCTTGCTCTATTTTCTGTGTATGGCGTACCTCTAGCAGCCTCTTAGAGTGATAGGCACGGCATGAGCCAAGCTCTCGTTCTCAATCGTATTCATCAATCATATGACTGTAAATTGATTCGTGCCGTTTGCCTGATAATACGACTTCGGCGTCTCAAGCTTACAGGCTTTGAACCCACCCATCCTCTTCAAATGATTGGCTGTTTGCCTGTGTAGAACGTCTCAAATCGGCATCTCCCAATACAGTAATACAAACTCTACCTGCTGTTATGGTTTTGCAACAACCACGAATGTGAGCCGTTGCATGCGCCGGCCTACGTGCAACAGTCAACCTGGCGGGTCTAGCACGCGCATGCATACTGGACATTCGGATCTCAATCCAAAAGGATGGAAATCAATTCCTTCATTTTCTTACTTGAACCTATTCCATTTGCTACAAAAATTTCACTTTATTCTTTTACTATCGACTCATGCGGATCTCCAATATCGATTCTTAAGCCTATTTTGCAACACTCAGACGCTTTGGCATAGGCTTGACTGGAAATCTCATTATACTTTATAATGCTAATCCTACAGGCCATTGCAAGGATCAGCCCTGCCATGCGGGAGGAGCACCTCCCTTACAAGGATGAGGGAAGCTCACTGGTCTGAGAGACTGCACGCCCCACCTCCACCTCCAAAGTAGTAGGACTTTAATGTTTGGGTAAAAGCCTGACCCGAAGCGGGCGGATTAGCCCAGTTGAGAGAGAGCACCTCCTGGCAAGGAGGGGGTCACTGTCTCGAGACCGGTATCGCCCACCTACTTTTCACGAAAGTGTTCTTTCTGCCTCAAACTTTCTCATTATTTAAACGCTTTCTTAAGTGCGATTAGCCCAGGCTGGGAGAGCACCTCCTTACAAGCAGGGGGTCACTTGGTCTGAGACTGCACTGCCCACCACTTAACTTTTCCAGTGTTTAAATAAATCCGACTACTCAGGTGCATCAAGGATTAGTCTAGTTGGGAGAGCAACTTCTCCCTTACAAGGATGATACTGGGTCTCGAGACCGGTATCGCCCACCACTCTCTCTGTATAGCAATCCTGACTTAACCAGCTCACTAGCATTACTACTTGTTTCGACCTGAGAATAAAACGGCCACAAACTTTGCGTCATTTAAGGACCGCACTTCCATCTAATTTTGGACTTGAAACCATCTCGAAACCTAACACTTTGCGTCCATCAATACCGCTTCTGCACTATTTTCAACCATCGCATCGGTGACGAAATGACAGCTTGCGGCGAGCAAGCGTCTCATGGCAATCTCCTCTGCACAGCGTGCACACGCTAACTCCACAGATATTTATCCGTGGTAAATTTAACGCGACTGTGAATCCTCTCCGGAATCAATTTCCCATCCGCCGCGCCGCACTGGCGGATAGCGTGAGGCAGCATCTTCAAATCTTTCGGCTACTATCACTCACGCCATTTGCCGGGCAAGCAATCATCATCATTTTCTCTGGCCTGACGCATTCTTCCTCAGGTCGAGTTTATAGCGATATTCTTTATCGTATGCCGCCAATGGAAAGGCCACGATCGTGCCATGACTACTACTACCTTCCACACCATGTGCCTGATGGTTTGGCTGTCGCAGCTGTTCTGCGCTCTCTTTTCTCTTCGAGTAGTTGAAATTGGTCCACGTGCACATGACACAGTACGCCGCGAGACTGCAGTCGCTGCATCGAGCAGAATATCCACGGCTCAAGGCCATAGTCACCACACTCAAGCTTCCTATCGCGATAAGGTGCTTTCAACAATCTATATCGACCTGCACCAGAGCCAACATCAAACCATTTGCGAGCTTCTTCGGCCCACCGACCCTTTGCACAGTCTGATTTGCGAAATTCTCGACAATGTCAAGCTTTATAGACTTAGTGAGCTTCTGCGCCGTAGCAATGGATGCAGCCTGATTCTCACAAATCACACATCCACAAAAGTACCAGTAGCTGCTGTCACCTTGGGAAACTGGCATCAGCTCAATTGATTGATAGAAACGTGCGTAAGAATCGATCATATACTGGATGCATCGCTTTAACTTCAGTCCACTAAATCCTGCATTTTTGTTGAAGATTACTGCAGTGATAAATGCCAATTCTTTTCGGGTGCCATAGCTGAAAGCATGATCCATGCATGAGCATGGGCATTTAACTTTCAGACACTCTTTTAATAATACTGCCCTGAATAAACTGCTTTTAAAGCTACGAACGTGATTCTCATGGCCAACTCCAAGCACAAAAAGAAAGGGAAAAGAGACGATTGAGAAGCGCTAGTTCGTGGAGCAAGCAAACCTTGGGCATGTAAGGTCAGATTCATTGTGAATTGGTCGGCAGCTGCCAGCATGAAAACGCAGATTTGCAGATTTACCACACATCTTTTCTAGCCCCAACTCGTGCAAAGCATAAAATTTTAAGCACAAAAAGCTTACTCCATTTATTGATCAGAACGCTCTGGTTTGAAAACCTCTAAGAATAAGGTTTTGTCGTGAGCAGTGGCATAGAAGATTGCCCAGTATAAGGTGGTCAAATTTCTTATAGTTTTCCCTGACTGCGCTCAATATGCACACTGCGTGTGCCATCCGCTAGAATACACTGACATTCCAACGGAAATTTGATGCGACATCCAAGGATCGCTGCCATTAAGTCAAATCAAATTGCGGCCTTTGGTAGCATAATCCGAAACTTGGATTTTCTACTTTAAAGATTGACAGACATCAGCTGCTGCGCAAATCAGTATCGCACGTTAATTCTAGAGACTTTGCAGTACTGGTAAATCTGCTGCAGTAAACAATAAACGGCACTTGGATCGTTTAATCACGACTCAAAAATAGTTTTCTTCTGGGCTCTTTTTCAATCCAGCTTACAATCAAAAGGTTGCTCATGTTCTGCACTGTAATAATGATAACTCGTATTCCCAAAGAAAACTGATGCCAAGGGTTTCACCAATCTGTTGGGTCTTATATCTGCAAATCGATCTGGTGTAATTTTCTCCTGTTTTATCCTGTAATATCTAAATCCTGCTATAAGCAAAACAGGCTGCATCATGTAAGAGTGATAAACACACCATTTCTCAAGCTTTGGCATGAAGAGGCTTTCACTTTTAGGCACACACATTACGGATGCCAGTTTGTTTTCTAACAAACTGTCTTTAAAACTGCCGCAGGACGTCGAATAAGCGATCAAACTGATACTTTCTCATCTCTGTGGAAGCTTTTTAATTAATACTACTGACGTGTGAGCATTTACGAACATCGTCCGCATAATCTCGCATTCCAGTCGTTGTGAATGTTTTCCACCGTCGTAAGTATTGGTCTGCATTGCCGCCAGCGTGCAATGATTTCGTAAACTGAGTAGAGCTCGTGGCAAACTTTCTAAACACCGAGGCATTTCTCCCCACCAGTCGCGCGCATTCAGCGAACGTGTAAGCCTCAAAACGGTAATCACGAGTGGGGATATCTGTATGTTCTCAACCTGGGTGTCGAACTGGGAAGGTCTTTTTCGATAATCCAAAGCCTTTAATGCGTCCAAACGCCCTTCTGCCTCTGCAAGCGCTGAGAGCATGTTCTGCACTAATCATCCTTGCTTTTCCAAAAGGTCTGACAGCCGATTGACAGCGAAAGCGGGAAGTTTTGAACGTTGCGGGCGGTAACTGGATTGAGATAAAAATGCATCCGCCCAAGCACATAAATTTCAATGTAAGTCGCGATTAAACGTGGAAGCTAACATCTAACCCACTCTGTCAGCCTGGCTTTGACGTTCCCAGCTAGCGTAATTCCTTTCCTAACTCCAACGAGAGAAAAGCATTTGGATTAGCAAAATAATCGGTGCATCGGTGCAGTAGTAAATTTGCCAATCTCTGTGGAAAAGATCGCCCTCTTGTCAGGATCTCACCAGTAAATCGCAAACGATAGGAAGAAAGTAGTGGAGGATCAAACGGTTAAACACTACTCCGTCACAGTACAGTAATAAAGTGGTAAACTAATGTTCGATAATCAACAGCTAACCTACTGGAAAAGTGTGTGATTTTGACGATAAAACCTACAGCGTAAACCAATAGTCGACATAGGCAAAACACACAAACCATTGAAATGACCTAGAATAGCTGATAAGAAAGAAATAAATTTTGCTTTCGAGGGCAGCCCTCAGCTAATCAATGAGAAAGGCATAACGATCACCTGTTAATAAGAACTCAGTGATGATAATGTGTTAAAAGAACCAATGCTACGAAATCTTTTCGTGAGAGCTCTTTTCACGGTATTCACAGTCCGTTGGAACTCTGGCTTTTTAAACCATCGCATACTCAGCCTTGGTTTCTCTACTCGAATCTCATCGGGAGAGCTGGCAAAAAGGCCAGTTAATGCGCTCACGCCAGCAGCCGGCACGCTAGTAGGTTAATCAAAATCACTAGCCACATTACCGCAAAGGATGATAAGAGAAAGATCAATCGGCTCAGTGAGCTCCAAGCACGCTCAATCAGGACCGTTTGCACATGATGGCAACAACTCTGCCCATCGGAAATACTTTTGTGTCGTGTTGGAGCCTACCTGGAAACGTGTCGGGCTCGTCTCCAAATACAGACTTCCTCATATCATAACGGAGTAACTCACTAATCTAGTCACTCTCTTTTCCTGTCAAAAGTGCACGCAATCAAGGCAAAATTTCTACGATGGTAACAGGAGTATATGACTGCGAGTTGATCAAATCGCTATAGCACATCAGTTAGTTAGCACGTTGGAAAATGAAAGCACTGCATGGATGAAAGTGTAGCTGGCGATGGATGAGCTTCACCAATACGCCAGAAGTCGAACGACTCGATGCTGCAATTACCATCAAGGTCATACATGTGGCTAAAAGGGGCAAGCTTTCTCGGTGTCTTCCAAGAGAATTCCCATTTTTAGCACAAGATCTCAATCACGTTTACAGGAAAATGGAAATCAATTTTTAAATTTGATAACAATCTACGAAAATTATCAGCGCAAGAATTAGGGTGTAAATATAATTCTTTGCAAGATGCAGCGTGTTCTAATTTTGGTCCTAAGCCAGTATAATTTTTAGCGACGGAATACCTATTCATTGCTTTTGGTTGGATAGCCGCATCAGTATGTTAGTTGACGAAAAATCTTGAAATCTGCCGCACGTGAATACTTCTAGATATCACGGACATTTCTGATGCATTGCGGCACGTATCAACTTAACGCACTCGGTAAGTGAACGCAAACTCAAAACTGCCACCTGACTCCTTCTATTAAAGGTCGTATAGCATGTAAATTAGTGCGACTTCTGCTATGGATTTCCTGCAGAAGAAGGATTAACCCACAAGTCTAAAACCAATGCTTATTATGAGTTGTAAGTGACTACTGTGGAACAAGCAGAACTAAAACTAAAGAACAAACTCATAGGCGGTTAAAAAGCAGGTATTTGAATACTGCAGTCAGTCAGCTTAGGCAAGTAGTTGGTGACGAGGATCGCACTACTGAATCATGCTCAATTTGCTGCACTCTAAACGTGGAGTCGCCCTTTTGTCACCTTATAGAAGAGCAAGATTACGGCCTTGAAAGAAAGCGTTGATTCCACCCAGTACGTTCCAGCTTCCTTAAAAACATGGTACATGAAATTTCTAGGTTCTGCAAGCGTGACATTAAGTTTTGATGCGTGATTTATTGAATAATCGTGTATGAATGAACACTTACAGATACCTTTGAATAATCAGTGATACTACCAAATTTGAAAGACCAAACTACGAGTCTACTGTGCAAGGCGTACAGTCTGAATTTGGCAAAGATCAGAAAAGTCTCTGTATCATCTTTGATAGGTAACTTTGTGCAGTAGAGGTAAAAATATGTCAAATTAAAAACATGAGAGAGACAGTTGTTCTAGATTGTCAATCTCTGTCTAACTGCAAGCAAAAAGTCGTTTACTCGTAATGAATGCACCATGCAAGGTAACTATTTAGAAGGGTTTCTCACTGTAAGGCACAAGCAAAACCAGGCATGACAGCCCAACAAGTGTAAATATTTACTTTTGGACACCAGTTCTTTACTCGATCCCTTATAGTAACTTTAACTTGCGTATTACGTGTTCTTACAATCAACACTCTTACCAAAACCTGGAGTCAGGTGCCATCTTTACAAGCGAAAATCTTGATCAAAATTGGTTTAGTGAGCAGTGCAGAATTAGTAGGCTCATTACCTGCAGTGGCACAAGATCGAAAATATGATGTTATCAGTACACCTGAAATGCAGGGGTAAGAAAAGCTGGTGGAAATTCCAGTAGTCAGACACTACCTGCTTGGCATGCATCAAGTCAGGTCGTTGCTATGACATAGGAACATGTCAAAAATCTATTAGTTGATGCAGCGATATTGAATCCACAGATTTGTTTCGAGAAGTCTTTGTTGGACCGATCATTTTGAAGCTCGAAGTCAGCAAATAATGACTACAAGAAGCATTTAGACGAGCTAAAATCTCAAGTCACCACAGTCTTATTGGATGTCATGATGCCTGGCTATGTGATGGCACTGAAACACTCAAGAAAATTCACTACATCAAACGCTCCAACCTGTAATGATGTGCTTACCATGCGCGTGGAAGAAACTGATCGTGCGTAATAGCGAAGTTTAGAGCTTAAGCTGAAGGACTATTTGCCACAAAACCATTTTAACGATCGGTGAGTTGGCTCGCCTGCATTACAGGGCAAATGCGTCAAGCGTTAGCCCATCGTAGAAAGTTCTTCAAAATCTCGACCGTACTCCAATCGTGAAGAGAATATATTTGGAATTTTGTGTTTCGTCACTTCATCTCTGGCCTCAACACGCTCTATAAAGGCAAGAGCTCGGTCTAATTGGCTCTGAATTTGCCTCTACTTTCATAAACTCGTGTAGCCCGTCTTGACAAATCGTCGCGTGGAAGAATTGGCAGTGAACAGTGCTTGGCAAACACCTTTCGCTACAGTCGCCTGGATTGATATGCATATGCTGCACCTAGGCAAAATCTTCCAGAAAGAGACAATGGCTTTGCCTATGGCTGAAAATTCGCGTGGTCGTGCTACTGACTGGCTTCGTGAATACGCTTTATTGTTAGAAATTTAGCTTAAATCAGCCTACTATACGCACATTCACTCGTCTTTTGGCTGGTATCTCTTTGCCATGACTGCGCTTTGGCTCACCTCTCTCTTATTTTGAGAGCCGCTTATACTCAGATTTAAACTGCAAAATGAAACATCGAGCCTATCAAAAGAAACTTGCTGAATCAATTCGCAAATAACAGAATCACCGGCCCCTCGCTATGTTCCCTGTGCTTCCCAACTGATGACCTGACCTCAGCCCGCCCAGATCACCATGACGCCTGAAAAGAAAGATCTCTCGGCGGCTGAGACGTAAGAAAGAAATGCATATTGCCTCGTTTCGCAAGAATCAAGTGTAACTTCTGCCCAGCTTTCACAACGCACGTTTAAAGATATTCCACCCGCAGGACCTTTAAAGTTCATAGGCTGATGATCCCGAGTCAAGCATCCGGAATTTTATTCTTTGTGTCTCGAGCAATCGCCAGCCGCGAAATCCATGCCATATGCTTCGATCACCTTGATCTCGGCTGCGTCTAACGTTAACGTATATCACGACGCCTTTGCTTTGGTGGTGGTTCACTTCCGCCACTCATCGTCAAACCGATTACGATTAACGTGCAAAAGCTATCGCCACGTGCGGCCTTTGCACTTTCCAAAGTTGATAATGAGTTAGCCAGAATCATGGCTTCCATCAGAACTGCGAGAAGCGTCGGTCAAAGTTTTAACAAAACGTCGATCGCGATTGACATCGACCTCCAAACCAACACAATCCACTTTCGTCCATCCTCGCATGAACTCAGCCACCAATAACGCGCGTAGTTTCACAGCTTTCCCACTGCACCGCTGGTCTCGTCATCAAACAGGTGAGCTTGAATCAGCCGTGTAAACGCACAGAAAGAAATCAACGATTATCGGATAAGATGACTAGCGGAGTCATGCTTCATTTCCTCGCCAACAGCGTGCATTCTCAAATGGAGTACAATTTATTTTTCTATTGATCAACTCGGACGATGCATAAAGTGATGCCTCTATTTGAAGCAGAACAACGAGAAACAATCTCTGTGATGTCATATATTCTATTTTCACGATCCTGAAAAGACATATGATTTATGGTAACTCAAGTTGCATCACCAGTGCACTTGAAAATATCGTCTCGAAATGCTCTTGAAATACACGTGCAGACCGTATTTTTAACCATTGACTTTAGCAGAAAAATGAACAGGATGAGCACGTCATTGCAAATCTCGAGTGGATGATAAATGGTTTCAGACGCCACTCAGAAAGAGTTTGAGATTCCTTAAAGCCATTTCCTATCAGAGTCGATGAAACTAGAACACGGGCCACCGCGGAACAGGATCAGGTTTAATCTACTGTTTCATAATGCAGTGAATGAACACCATGGAAAAGCATGGCAGGAATCCAGAATTTAGGTGGACTTGCCGTCACGATTTCAATCAGTATGGAACACAGAAGTTTCAAAGCAAAAGCGCGAGATTTCATATCGCCTCTTATCGCATCTTCACGCATTTAATCGCAACGCATTGAGAAGCGCTGGAAAGCGGACTCATCAAGCATCGCGCCGCTGCGCTCAATACAGGGACGAAAATAGCCCAATGCGGCAAGTGGAATACAACACATTGTACCATCAGCTAAAGAATAAGTTTTATCGTACATTTTTAATGAAGCGGTACGAGGAAATCATTAATCCATCGACCAACTGATCCACCGCCTGCACGCCGTGAGAGCCGCTGCAAAGCTGTTTGCTCTGCGCAACATCACGAACCCGATTTCACTCGCAGTAAAGCTTACGTTAGCGTCGCTAAGGCTGCGTGCATCGTCTCACACTATCACCAACCAATGCGACCACTAGCCCTTTCGTTGACGTAACCTCTCAACATAAGTCGCTGTCATGGCCGCACCGTACCAATCTGCAGTCCTCTTAAGCATTCTACTTGCAGCAACATCATAATCAACGACATGATCGTTGATCGCTACTCAACTATCATCACTCACATCGACATTATGTCGATGTAAGCGTTGAATCGCTTGCAAACCATCCTCTTTTAGACTGTCTACGCTGCGTAAATGCATCCGATTGACTGTTATCTACAGTATACCGCAGCCAACACCTCAGCGATTTGCCAAGCAACTTCCTGAGGCATAGCTATCTGGTAAGGTTGTCGTTACAATAAGCTTGGCCGCATACTCTACTTTTAAATCCAAACCAACTCCTTCAATCGTGGAGCTGAGATGCCTCGAGCCCCACTTCCAGAACGAAACTGAAAGTGCAGTCGGAATCAAGTGGATTTTTCTGTGCAGCTCGTGGACTATCAGCTTTTAGCTAAAGATGCATTGGTATCTTTGCTCAACGGAAGCCGCGGTAAATGCGACATATAAATCTTCCTCAGAATAGACTCCCACTTTGTGGCTTGCGACAGCGGCAATTTTGAGTTCCTCCTTGAGTTATCGCTCCTCGCTTTTGTCTAATACCACCTGCATCTACATGCGCCGCCTTCCATGGATGCGCACCTTTAAAACTGTATCCCTCGCATTGACTCGTTTTCCCATTCCTACCATTATGGCAGCAGGAGTGGCAAGCCCGAACGTCACAAGCGACAAGTTGAGACTAACACGGCAAACCGCATGAATCGAAAGCGGTAAACTCCAACTCACCTTTTATCCACCAGGTTGCAAAACGTCATCGCGGAATCAATCACACACGGCAGGCACAAATACAGCAGCAACTGTCACAAAATGTAGAGCAATCTGAGTCTGGCACTGGCACTTCTGAGAGCGCTTTCTATCAGGTCGCCCAACAGTAGTTTGGCTGACTGAGCTTGATTGTCTGGATAAATCAGCCGCTACCTTGTAGTCACTTTCACAGTGCTCCTGCATATGACAGAGACCTTTGAGACATCCAATGGCTGAGACGATCTACTCAAGAATGACCTCACCAGATCGCAACCACCACCCCTCAGTCTCACGACGTGCCATCAGCCGCAACACGTCTCACCTCGATTAGCCTGTGTCAAAATGTCGCCCATTTTTACTTGATCGAGGAGGACTCGCTCCAACGACTTTCACGCTGGAACACCGGCCTGGTTTTGAAAGTGAGTTGCACACAGCCTTTCAGCTGCTTTCGAGCCAAGTTCTCTGTCTGTTCTTTCCTCAAGAAATTTCAAGGCTGATTTGGGAAACCGATGACCACTGATTGACTGTCCACACACAGAGCAGAGGACGCCATCACGCCCCATTGATCTGATGACAAACAGCATAGCATCCGAATTAGAGATAAATCACCATCGCACCAGTACTTACCAGGTACATCCATATTTGGGCCGTCAAACCAATTTCGAATATCTACTAACTGCACTTTATGAAAAGGAATGCTAACCTAAGCTGCTAATGCCTGTAAGAACAAATTGCCAGCATTGGTAGGTAATCATCCAAGAAATGATGATTAAATGATCATCCTGCCCATTCCTGATTAAAAGGATACATGCTACGAACAAAAGCAAACACAAACGCGGACTAATCTCTCGCTCTCACTAGAGTGCACTAGCGACACATTTTAGCTTTAGAATGCTAGCTAAATCCAGCTTCCTTTGAATAATGTGTTGATATCTTGGCTCTCCAAGCTCCGAGATGAACAAGATTACAAACGTAAAAGGGCCTCACGCAAAACTTCACGCCTAGCTCTAGATACAAAACCTTTCGATTCAACACCTTTTCAATCTGATTCGCAGCAGTGATCGTAAGATCAGTAGTCAGCTCGGGTCCTCGATTTCGAATCGCTCATATACTGCTGCATCGAAAACTCGCGTTTCTCAATTGCTCCAATCACTCGCGGAAGGCTGACCGCACTTCACTCACCGTGCTGCAACCACCTGCCTTACCATCATGCAAGTGCACGGCTTTTTCTATGCTTGCTATTGTTTCTTCCACACCTCATGGGACGCTTTTACACAACCACTACAAGTCGCCCTGTTGCATGAATGTAATTGATTCTTACATTTCTACCCTTTAATTACTGATATAGATTGAAATTAGTCATGATTATAAACCGACACAAGGTTAAGGTCATACATATGAACATCAGTGAAGCTAGCTGTAAAATTAGTCGGTCACTCGGCGTAAACACTGGATTGCGGAAAGTCCGGCTTATTGAGCAGCGCAGCGCGTCTCCGCTATCGCTACTATGTATGAAGATATAAGGATCGAACGACCACGTTTTATCTCGTCACCCTCGAGACGTTGGCTCACCCAACAAATCCACCAACTTTAGCAATTACAGGATAATCCGCACCGTGCAGTAGCCAGAGAAGTCAAAGCACTCCTACGATCTGTACATAGAACAACATTGAATGAGCAAATCTATCGTACTTCAAAAATGCAGTAGAGGAATCTGGAACGATGGTGACACGTCATTAGTCAGTGCGATTGTACCCTGCATGCAGTATTTTAGAAGGATTGCATGGATAAATTAATATTCCCAGCTCTGCGATCAGACGCCTCAAACTCACGCATGATCTTCTTTGGTACTTTACAGGAATCTCATCGCGTATCTCTCTCTGGCATGTACTCCGCATCACAGTCGCAATGGCTGCCCTGTAAAAGGCACGCAAGAACGCTCTACAAAGCTAATCTCACTGGTTTGCTGTACGGCGCAAACTCTTTTCAGCTGACGGACGCGCATCGTCGGTCTCGCCAAAAATCGCACACTTTAATCGGAAATCGACATCGAAATTTTGACTTGCTCAAGCCTGCGTGTGCCTGCATAAGGGCTTAAGACAGGCTCACATCCCAGTTTGCTACAATGCACTTACACAACCTGATAATTTATCCAGTTTCTTGAATGAAAATAAGCAGCAAATGAGCAATCAGATGGCTAAAAGCATAGTATGCTATTTTCTGTATCTACTTACAAACATTTATACACTAATGCAGAACTAGAAACCACTATTAATTTTGGACTAAATGCCTGCTGCACACTGCAATACATTAATGTTATTTGAGATAACGACGTGTTTAATATTGAGGTCTCATTATGTACAAAAACAAATCGCTGAATCTCTTCGGCACATTTTGGTTAGTGTCGTGGCTGTGGTAGAAAGCATTCCTTTTGCTGTCGACAACCTAGTGTATCGGTTGTGTGGGCGCGATAATTTGCCCCTCGCGTCCAATCCTTCGTATGCATAACCATGGCTGGCGCAGTAGGTCCGCATTTCGCGGTCACTTTCAACTCCAGCTGCAACACTTGGGCTCTAGGCGGCTGCGTGGTCGCTCTCTCGCAAAGCATGCCTTCCATACACTCGGTTTCTTTGAGCGGTTGCGGCTTCAGTAGCGGTGCCACTTTTATCTCTATCGCATCAGGTCAAAGCGGGCTTTGACGTGAACTCGGCAGGTTTCGCACCCACCGGCCATGCGCGAGCATCTCCTGAAGGTTATTCTCAGGAAGCGGTATTGCAGTGGTAGCAGACTATTGACTGTGGCCTTCTTCTGCACTCGTCAGGTTCAACTGCATTATGCAGCCGCAGGTTTTGCGCCAATCGCAATTGGTTTAGGCTTAACGTCCCAATCCACTCACTCAGCATTCCTGCTGCGGGCCACTTTCCAAACCGCCGCGTAGTACTGCAGTTGCGGTATTCCAAGGTTCAGGCAATCGACCACTAAGGTTATTCCTGGGTTGCGCGATTATCCGGTGGTGACATTTAGTGTGGTAATATCTACCGCACTTCTATTAGCGAAAAATAACTAAGATTTCTGTCTCATAGAAAGAAGCATGCATCACATACGATGCAGCTTTCTTTTATCTCTTTACATATCAGTAATCCAAATATGAGTAAATAAAACCACCTTTCGGGTGGTTTCCAGTCAATTGTCAGTCTTTTGGCAAGACCTTTTAGGAAAAGCCAGAAAACTCTTTACCCAATTTATCGCGGACGAAGACCATATCTACAAAAGGCCTCCATATAGCCACTCTTGTCACCACAGTCACAAAGCTTCTGCCTGCCGCGCGTGGAACGCCCACCGGTCCTCTTCTGGTCAGTCATATCGACTGCATCCGGGCTACTGAATTTCATCACCACACCAATCTCGGGAGTCTCATCAAATCCCAAACTCGCCGCAGAGAACACATAACGATCGTAACAACCGCGCGAGAGATTTGATGTGAGCCTTTCCACAGATGGTTTTCAACAATGCTATTAATTTCTGCACGCTTGGTCGCCACCACTTAACTCTCTACGCGCTACCGCTAACCAGCCAGCTACCATAGCTCACCACTCTATCAGCGGCTACACGTCGCCATAATTTGCGCTTTTGCTCGTGTCGAATTTCTTTTACGTCGAATCATTGACGAAAGACTTTTCTTTGATCGGCATGTAAAATCTGCTAGCAAGCACACTAGGTAACACTCACTGCAAAACATGGCTCGATATCCCTCAAACGACCGTTGGGACGACCACATAACACCGCATGCCCTGAAACCTTTCTGCATTACCTCCTTGACGTGAACGCATGTGAGTAGGTTACATCTTTTGAGGACAAATAGGACGAACCTCCTCCAAAAGTGCTGACGTTTTACACGTTTCTCAAGCATGCTATCCAACTCGAAAAGACGTATCAAAGTGGTTTTCATCGCATTTTAGGAAGAAGAAATGCGATCACATGATTTCTTTAATTCCTGCAGCACTACACCTATCTGCCATAACATATTGAATCAGCGAATATCCGTATGCGTTAACATTTCTTTGAATCGCTTTTGTTGCTGGCACACATGATGCAATTCTAGACCGGCTATGTAGAAGAATTGCTACTGATCTTTCCTTTTGTTTTGGGTTGAGGTTCAATGACCACATCATATATACAAAAAGTGCATTATTATTTATTAAATGATAGACGGGTTGAAAAGTTCTTCTCTACCTTTATAAACTCAAATTTGCCAAGTTAGTAAAACCCTGCAAAACCAATCGGGTTTCACCTTCTTTTGAAAACAAGTCACTAGTTGGTAAATAGAATCGAAACATTCATCCACAAACTCTGCCTAGCTTGGTCCAGATGCCCCACCGATATGTTCATCTCGACTGCAGAATTTGCTGTTAGTAAATTTCCTCTCGGCGAACGTGGATACTTCTGTAGGCGCTCAGCACAACTGAGTTTGACTTTGCTCGCGTACACCTCAAAACCGTGGATAGAAAGCGTTATCGACTGTCTCCACGAGAACACTCTCGCTAACTTCTTTCGAGGCCAGATTAACATCTTTTATCTCCCTTAGCCTGCACCCTGCCAGGATATCCCTATCAATCAAGTAAAGACGTGGCATCCCACCGACTCGTGGCTGCAGCCTATCAGGATTGTTGCTGCATCAGCTTTTGAAGCGACAGTTAATGCTTAGATTCACATTTCTGCTGGTGACTCCTGCCATTGCCATATCCAGGGCGACGCACTGCCTTCCTGCACCTAACTTGCATGGAGCCATCATCTACTTCAGCTCACCAGCCTCTCACTTAGTAGCTAGTCTCGCTATGATACGCCACGACGAAGGACATATATCATTCCAAAATAGATGCAAATACAATTACGCCTGAAATCCGCTGATAAATCATCAATCCATCAAGGCACGTAATGATTTAGCTCTCCCAATCTGCAGTTGATGTACGATTTACAGAAACACTCGGGCTAATTTCTCCAACCGCACTCTTTCTTACTACTCGGATCTGCCATCAGTGGCGGCTTTTTCTTTAACTTCTGTACCTCTCGCTTTCTGCCGCTTTATCTTGCAGCTGCTGAATCTTTCGGTCAACAAGGGTATTAACGTGCCAGATTTAAATAAATCTGCACTTTGAGCAAGAATGCGCGGTTGATTATAGTAACCAATTCATCTGTATCACCCGTTACCGCCTAACATGACGAACACTCCGCTGCGGACTGCAGAAAGCGCCACAATTTTAAATTAAACCGTTGATATCACTCGCACGTTTGATAGGGCGAATGCTCACCACAAAAGTCTGCACCCGAGAAATCAACGCACTGCCAAAACACGTACCTTACATCAGCAGTATTTTTCACCGAACGCGCTGCACCTCTTTGCTTTTGCCGCTTCGATATCCCATTGGCGTCGTTTGAACTGCATATAATCAGCCGCATGCGGTTTACCAACGTTTCAATTTCTGTTGGAGCTCGCCAGTACTCAAGCTTCCGGGATGAGCAAAAGCCAAAACGTAAATGCTGCATCGGATACCGGAATAGATCCTTTTCGGTACCATTGGTACATGGCGACTCAAACTCTGACGGGCAATGCGCGGCGCGTAATAAGTGTGTTGCAGAATGGCAGTGACGTATTGATGACGCCCTACGCAAACCACAAACCGCATTGACTGTCAGTCCGATCTTTTTAAACTGGTTTCGTACAATCCTTCACCAATATGACGAAACACTTTGACCCATAGGCTTTTGAGTATCTTTTATAATAAAACTGAGCTTTGCACTTGAGAGGTTAAAGCAACCATTATGGTCAAATTAATTCACAATACCTGATTCCGCACAGAATGGAGTGCTTTCTAAAATCAGCCACAGCGCTTTACCTGCAGTAATTACCTCGTTCACTGATTTTACCATCGCGGAAAAAGCGCGGTCACTTTAGAAGAGATTCTGACTCAGTATACCCTTCCAAATTTCTGTCTCACCTTCTCACATCGAATAACATTGCATGTAATCTCTGCGCTGAACTGGCTAGTAGACTGTGCGCGGTGAAACGCCAGCTCCACTTTCCACGCCGAAAACCTGGCTTCATCGAAATTGCACATCACGCCCACGAGCATACGTCTGTAGTTAAACCCATGGAAGCTTTTCATAAGCATCGTAAAAGCCAAAGGCATACCTAATCTGATAAATACACCATCTTCACTTGAGTATGACAGTACCATCGTATTGCTTTGACCACGCCTCGACGTACGAGCAACTGTTCTTCTAAACGAAGTAACTTTTTCGACATTGGCTTGTTTTTCTTTAACTTTTCCTGCTTCCCGCCATGATTTCCAATCATGTCGGCACATGTTTATAGAAGAAGGCTTCTTTGCCCCTAACAAGGGCCATGACGTATCGCACGACGAATAATACGACGTAATACTATAATCTCACGACCTTCGTTTGATGGAATCACGCCATCTGCAATTAAATATGCACAAGGAAACGAATGTGTATTGCAATTACGCGCAATGATTTATTAGTTAAATCTGTTGTTCCTACTATTTCGCTGTTTTCGCACTACTTGGAAAATATCGATCCCATAGTTAGAGTTTACGTGCTGTAACACAGCAGAAATACGCCTAAACCCATCCCTACGTATCAACTGATGGACGCGTAATTTTTCCACTGTACCGGTCTGCTCGACGGTTAAACTGCATGAATACCACGTTCCAAATTTCGATATAGCGGTCACCATCTCTTCTGGTGAGACCCTGGAGGGCCACCCCAAAATGTGATCACCGTGATCGTAGAAAATCTTTGGTACATGGACCACAAGGGACTCAGGTCACCCATCGTCCGTAGTTATCTGATGCACACAGTGCACCTTGCTATCACCGACATGAATAATACGCCTCTGCTGGCACACCAACTTCTTTTATGCCAAATATCATGCTTTTCATTATCGGTTCATCACGGCTACCTCAGTAATTTCTTTCTTTTGGTAACCTGAGCCATTGTGAGAAGCCAAATACCCCACGCAAAATTAATCGCACACTGTTTGAAAAGCTCGCCAAAACTGGAGTTGCTGGAGCATTTCAAAGCAGGCATGGTGACGCGCCGCATAACCGACATTTTCTAAAGTCATTATGACTTACCTGCGCGCACACAACGTTGTGCAGTTGTCGACGTGAGTAAGACGTTTGTCCATACCAAGGAAACACAGTCTTTAAATTGGTTCATCCCGGCATTGGTAAAAAGCAATGTCGGATCGTTTTCAGGCACAAGTGAACCACTATGACGACCTGATGCCCTCACGATGGGACTTAAGGAATGACTGTCTAATTTCGTTGTTGTTTTCATTGAAACCTTGTGTCTCTATCTCGATCATGATTTATAAAATAAGCCTCACTATTCTTGCATATTTTGACCTAGAGAAAAAGGCTTTTCACTGATTCAAAAGAAAACCGCACTCTACCGTACTTAATTGAGAAGGTGGCTAAAATCACGTTATTTTAATAGGAGCTAAAATAATTTTTGATCACATTAGTCGTCGCGAAGTGGCCAACCAACATATCAATCTTTAATGGTATTCATCTACTTGATGTTGAGAGATATTAATTTACTTCCAGAAATTGGTGATGACCTGTCACAGTAGATTCACATCATACTGATCAAGCAGCGTCCGTCAAAAACCTTCACGACTCCTAAATCACCACACCGCTCAATTTTTCTTTACTGGATAACTACATGTTCTGCCAAATTAATCAGCGCTTTTTGTGTCTCTGCCTGAAATTCTATCTTGCATTGATGACATATTGACATCAACCAGAAACCCAGTATAGAGATCCGAGAAGTTTACATCTACATGGATAATGGAAAGCTGCGCATCAATGCGTTTTGCAATTCTATGGCTGAGTAGAAATCACTGCACTCAGAAAGATTCACTGCCACTAAAATGCGTTTTATCACATAACTCGACTCCTGTACTGATTTAATTGCTATCAACTGCACAGTAACACTCGTTGCAGGAAAACTTTACACTAGATCGCCACCTGAGAATTTTTCCAATTTTCATTACAACTCTCTAATGTCAATCACCTCTTTTGGTGCCAAGCTGGCAGACTTTTGCTGCCATTGCACCCAGCCTATCGCGTGCTACCTTCAATACGCACACCAATGCCTTTGATATTGCTCGGCACATCCGCCTCTTCTTGAAATGTAAATACCTGCTCAACAGTGATGATCATCCCCACTTCAAGCGTGTGGTTTCATGATTCACTATAGCACAAGCACAATATCGTGCACATCCAAGCCAAGCCACGGGCTCTAAACTATGCATTACAAAATCGAGCGATAGGCTTTTTCTCAATCAGTCGATCTACATCCCCTTCAGGATGCCTAAACCTCACCTCAAGCCTTGAGTTTTAACACGGATCACTTTACCATTCGCCAGTTTAATCGAATTGGCCTGGCACTCACAACTCAATCGCGCGTTTTTGTGCGCTTTTTCAAACACTAATTTCATAAACTCTCACGTTGCGGCTGAGCAAACTGACCATCTCACTGTAGACGGCCGCGTGATATCGCCTGCATACACAGCAAACTCACACCTGCATCAATCACACTAGATCGCCATCTTCAGTGCAGATCATTTGCGGTAGTGCAAAATACAGGCAGAATATCGCCTCCCGCAATACCGGAATTGTAAGACGGGAATCTTCCACCGTGACGATTAAATTCATGTGCAGAAATTTTTCGCTTTCACCTCATATTCGACGATTTGGACGAGCTCACTCGCATCGCTTTTAATATGGCGTCCGAACGCAGTAATTTCCGTCCCGCTTGACAGCATTAAGCGAATTTCTTATCGGTGATCGATTAAGCGTGGATCTCACCTAACATCGCGGCTAATCGAAAAATAGCGTAAAATTCTCATACCGCACTTTGCAGCTACACCGATCGCCGGCGATGGCGATTCGACTACATGATAAAGTGCGCCAATTTTTCCGTTAATTTTGGAAATTGCAGTTTGGAAATCACTCATCAGAATAGGCTTCATCGACATTGAGTTTTGCTGGTGCTCGCTCAACGCCCAATCGGCGACCATTCCCACGTCTCACGCTAAAGGATCCGCGGACGAAGTTAGAAATACAACCGCCTCCGCCTCTTCCGTTTTAATCAATAACAACGCTGCATTTGGCCCATTAAAACTCATGCCGGAAATACCAAAAGTAAACTGCGTTCTGACGGAAAGGAAAATCACTGTTATTACGACGTTTTCACCCCGGAAAATAGCAACAAGCAGAATTTGGCCGCATTTGCGCCAACACTTTTGGACGACGTTCTCTAAATCTTCCTGCGGGTACTGCCGCCACGTATGCGAGATCCATGTCTACGCCTTTTAATGTACATATCGCCTTTATTTCTGCGCATCATCGTTGAAATGGGTGTAAAACAGCATCGCAATGGTGCGAACATTATTCAATGATTTTCCAGCGCTTCAGCAAGCTCTTCTTCGTCATCTTCTTCATCATAACCAAGCTTGACAAACATCTGTAAATCATCTACCGCTTTCTGCCACTTTCGCCTTTTCTCCTTTATCCAATTTCTGCTCCGAACAAGACCTCAAAAGCCAGTGAAAATTGGTTTGCCCAGTCTCATAGACTCGTCTGCACGTGCAAACACGTCTCCTCATCTCCTGTTAATCCCAATCAAAATCAATGTCCCTTCCACGTCCCCAAGCTTTTACCAATCTGTGCATAGATTTCGGTAATCGGATTGAATTAATGCGCTGATAAGCATGGTTATCGCTACTGAGCTGATATGACAGTGGTAACCAACTTTGGTCTTTCTAGTCCACCACAAATTAAGCCGCCTGCAAACCATGTAACTTGCTGTTGCATTAATACTAATGGCCACCGGCTTGATTTGAGTTGTTGATTAAGTTCCAGTTTGGGAAATTGTCAATGTTATACTCCATAAAATCATCATCGAAACCATGAAGGTAGCATCATTACACATACAAAATGCGATCGCGTTTACAGAGAAAACGATCGTAATCTTTCTTCGCAAAGGGGAATTACACTCATTCCGCCCAGGCCTCCCATACCGCCCATTCCGGCAGCACTAAATCGGCTTGTATCATCTTTGGAAGGTCGAGCAACTACACATTCTGTGGCGATCAGCTGCTACGCCAGTGCCGCGAATTGTAACGCAGAACGAGTGACTTTCAGCTGGATCTAGAAATACGCATTTCGATCATGTCGCCGTACCGTTCAGTACCCGCGTTATAAATCCACAGTTACTCTGCCATATTTAACCGTAGCACTTGCTAACAGATGCCTCTTTCACCCTGCGTTAGTGATCGATTTCGACGAAGTGGCGCTCCATTGCACGCAATGCAAGTTTGACACCTACATCTTATTCTTCGTTATCACCTTTAAGGTTGCCACATTTTGGTTGCTGCACGAACTAATGCAACACCACCACCCGCAACGATACTTTCTTCAACTGCTGCATGAGCTGTGTACTGCATCATCCACGATCTTTTTCTTCATTTCAACTCTGAGCTGCTGCACCAACTTTTGATCACATAGCACCGCCGGCGTTTAGCCACGCGTTCTTGAAGTTTTCTCTTTGTCATAATCAGACGTTGATTCTTCGATCTGTTGACGAATCGAGCTACGCGACCTTTGATTTGAGCTTCATCACCCACACCATCAGATAATCGTGGTATTGTCTTTGTTGATGACACACACGTTTTGCTTGAGCCTAAATCTTCTAATGTCGCTTTTTCAAGTTCCATACCGATTTCTTCAGAAATCACAGTACCTGCAGTTAAGATCGCAACATCTTGTAACATCGCTTTTACGACGATCACCAAACCAGGTGCTTTCACTCGCTGCTAACTTTTTACGATACCACGCATGATGTTCACCACCAGTTGCAAGCGCTTCACCTCGATATCTTCAGCGATAATTACATATTGGTTTGACCCGCTTTTGCAACACCTCTCTAATACTGGAAGTAATTCATGAATGTTTGATACTTTTTATCTACTAAAAGAATGTATGGTGTATCTAATTCAACAGTTGCCGTTTCTGGCTTTGTTGATGAAATAAGGTGATAAGTAACCACGATCGAATTGCATCCTTCCACAACCGCATCTCATCGTCAAGACCTGTACCATCTTCTACGGTAATCACGCCTTCTTCTCCACTTTTTCCATTGCTTGAGCAATTAATTGACCCACAATGCTGTCTGAGTTAGCTGAAATTGTACCAACTTGCTCAATTTCTTTAGAGGTTTCTGCAATGGTTTGAGATAAATCTTTAAGCTCAGAAACAACCGCACTTATGCTTTTATCGATACCACGTTTTAAATCCATTGGATTCTATAACCCGCAGCCACAGCTAAGCTTTCATTTACGATAGCTTGAGCAAGAACTGTCGCAGTCGTTGTACCGTCACTGCTGCATCATTGGCTTTAGAGGCAACCTTTCACCCATTTGTGCACCCATGTTTTCAAATTTATCTTCTAAGTTCAATTTCACGTGCGACAGATACACCATCTTTAGTGATGGTTAGTGCAAATGATTTTATCTAAAATGACATTGACCTTTTAGCCAAGGGTAACTTTTTACTGCATCTGCTAGTACATCTACGCCTTTTAAGCTATACGTGCATCGTTACCAAATTTTTACGTCTTTTTGCCATTTTCTTTTTCCAATTTAAATTATTCCACAATCGCCAAAATATCGTTTTTCAGAAATGATTAACACTTCTTACCATCGATCACTTTTCACGCCATAGCCATCATTGAAAAATGACCGTATCACCAACTTTACATCTAAAAGGTTGAACGGTACCATTTTCCAAAATACGACCTTTACCCACTGCCAATACTTTCGCACGGGTTGATTTAGTCGCCGCTGAAACCGGTTAATACAGATACCGCCAGCTGAACGAGTTTGCTACTTCATACGTTTAATGAGTGCACGATCGCAAAGGACGAATATTCATGATTAATTTCTTCCTTATTAAAAATAAAGGTTTTTAAATGTGGGGATAAACTTTTCGGTTTCAAGGGATAAACAAAAAATTTTACTCTAAAAATTTATGCGAAAATGAAAATATCCTTTATATGTCTTATTTGAAATGATCCACATCAAATTTATTTTCTGATAAATTCTATAATTAACTCTCAAATTAATTAACAACCAGGTGATTAAAAATGACTCAATACAGCAAGAAGTGGATCTATTAGGCGAACGTGATGTGCCGGCGGATGCATCGTATCCACACATTAAGAGCGTTGAAAATTTCAATATTTCTAATGTAACCATTTCCTGACGTACAGAGTTTGTCGTGGCATGGTGATGGTGAGCAACGGCCCCAGCCAATGGTGAATTAGGTAATTCCGAGTGATATTGCAAAAGCGTCGGTAAGTCGCGATGAAATCCTTTACCACGGGAATGCTAGATCAATTCCCATCAGACGTCTATCAGGTGGTGCAGGTACGTCTGTCAATAGGAATACCAACGAAGTGGTTTGCCAACTAGCGCGTGCGAAAAATTGGTCAGTAAAAGGCGAATATAATGTGATTAACCTGATGGATCCGCGAACGCTTATAATCGACAACTGATGCGTACCCTACTGGTTTCTCGTATTGCAGTGTATAACAGCATCTTAAAATTGATCGATAAAATCAATACTTTGACATGGTTTCGATAATAGCAAAGAGTTTATGAAACATCTTAAAATGAGTCGTACTCAATTACAAGATGCTGCACTCATGACGGTTGGTCAAGAGTTTAAAGCCTTTAGCCGTATTACTGGAAGAAGAAGTGCGTAACTTTTAAAACGTACTGCAGAGTTACCCTTGAAGTAAACCTTGGTGCAACGGCAATCGGATGAGGTTTAAATATCTCACAAGGCCTACAGAACTAGTTGTAAAACACCTTGCTGAAGTAACTGGATTAGCTTGCGTACCAGCAGAAAAACTCATTGAGCAACATCTGACCGTGGCGCTGCCACGGTTCACGGCATTGTTAAAACGTACCGCAGTAAAACTATCTAAGGTATGTAACGACTTACGTTTACTCTCTCTGGTCCACGCAGGTATTAAAGAAATTAACTTACCTGAATTATGCAGGTTCTTTCTATCATGCCCTGCAAAAGTGAATCCTGTTATTCCGAGCGGTAAACCAAGTTTGCTAAAGTAATTTAAAATCGATACTACCGTTACTTTGCATCTGAAAGGCGGTGTAATACAATTAAACGTAATGGGAACTAGTGATTGGGCCAAGCAATGTTTGAATCTATCGACATCTTAACCAATGCTTGCGTGAACTGCGATAAAATGTGTAGACGGTATTACTGTAAACAAAAGAAATTTGTGAAAACTACGTGTTTAACTCAATCGGATCGTGACTTACTTAATCCATTTTATCGGTCACCATAATGGCGACTTAGTGGGAAAATCTGTGCTCAAACCGTAAAGGCGTACGTGCGTGTATTAGAAAAGGCTTATTAACCGCAGAACAATTGATGATATCCTTTCTGAGAAAACTTAATGAACCCAACTTACAAAGCGAAATTAAATAAATAATCTCGTTGAGGTAGGTAGAAAAGAGCGGTCAATTTGACCGCTCTTTTGTCTTAATATCTCTCGTATATGATTAACGCACTCACTTACCATTCATCTCTCGCACAAATGCACCACTGAAAACCTTCTCTCTCATTGATATAAACGCCACCCATTTCATTAGCATTTTCACCAAAGAATGCGCCTGTCAGTTTTGTATCATTTTTGTACCACTGAATTGGTTTCCAGATAGTCTCTCAATTCAGCTAGTACATTATCATTCTTCGCTGCACTGGCATGAAACTAGGTGGCCAGCAACCGTTTTATCTTCAAAATTTGCCGTCATATCAACCCCTACAATACCAAATCTTGGAGGCGCGCCATCAAAGATGATCAAGAGCACCTTCACGTAGTGTATCATTATTCGCTATGGTAGCTACTTATGCCAAGATAACGCACTTTGCCAGTTTCTGAATATTCATTCGTGGAGTGAGTTCACCTGTGATTAAAACGTAGGTTTTTCCATCTTTTTGGTTTGATAATCCCATTTTTTGCATACTGTCTTGGAAAACGACACCATTAACAAAAAGCCCCTGTGCTTAAATGAATTTCTCCATCCTTATCCATATAAGTATACGCTGG